>ERZ773103.1534-NODE-1534-length-24203-cov-4.293482_pt1 | contig 24203 bp, 19 predicted proteins | sample MGYA00511118_ERZ773103 | MGnify/ENA primary metagenome ERZ773103 (study PRJEB29015, sample SAMEA2737821) | human gut metagenome | biome: human gut; feature: human-associated habitat; material: faeces | place: China | collected 2012 ... | reverse complement strand
ATAAAGGTAAAGGTGAAAAGGAATTATGATTAAAGTTAAACTGAGCAACTGGAAGCCTGATCATCAGATGGATGAGGCATATAAAGCTCTGAGAACAAATATCCAGTTCTGCGGAGCAGATAAGAAAGTAATTGCATTTACCAGTTGTACTCCTAATGAGGGAAAGAGCAGTGTGACATTTAATCTTGCTGCTTCTCTTGCAGAGAGTGGCAAGTCTGTACTGCTTATTGATGCCGATCTTCGTAAATCTGTTATGATGGGTCGTGTATCTGTGGATCAGGAGGTTATGGGTCTTGCACATTATCTTTCCAAGCAGGCTAAACTTTCCGATGTAATCTGTGCGACAACACTTCCGAAATTCCACATTATTTTCTCAGGTATCGTACCGCCGAATCCGGCTGAGCTTCTGGGAAACAGACTTTTTAAGGATATGATCCGTGTGGTAAGAGATGTTTATGATTACGTTATCGTAGATACACCTCCGCTTGGTCTCATCATTGATAGTGCAATTATAGCAGACTCCTGTGACGGATCTGTAATCGTAATTGAATCCGGAACTATCAGTTATCGTTTTGTGCAGGAGGTTAAAGATCAGCTGGCTAAGAGCAACTGCCCGATCCTTGGAACAATTCTGAACAAGGTAGATTACAGTAAGTCTGGCAGCTATGGTCATTATGGTAAATATGGTAAATACGGTAAATACGGTAAATACGGTAAGTATGGTTCATACGGAGATTATGGTGAGAGCAGTAGCAGTAAGGAGTAAGATGACTTTGATAATAGAAATGAGTGGATTATTTTAATGAAGGGACTTTATGATATTCACTGTCATATTCTCCCCGGGGTAGATGATGGTTCAAGAAACATGGAAGAATCGCTCTGGATGCTCAATAAGGAGTACAATGAGGGAGTTCGCCATGTGATTCTGACACCGCATTTCCGGTATGATATGTTTGAGCCGCATATGAACATCGTAACAAGACAGTTTATGCAGCTGAGAAGAGCGGCCATGAATATTGGAGAAGACGGCATGCGGCTTTATCTGGGATGCGAGCTTCATTCCAGCATGGATATGGTAGAATGTCTGAAAAAAGGACGACGGCTTACTCTGGCCGGATCAAGATTTGTGCTTGTGGAATTCAGTAATGGAGACGAGAAAAGTTATATTGAAGAACGTGTCAGAAGTCTTCTTATGAATGGTTTTATTCCTGTTATTGCACATGTTGAGCGTTACAAGGCGACTAGAAATGATATCGGATTTCTGAGAGAACTGAAGGATATGGGAGCTTATATCCAGGTAAATGCAGATACGATCAGTGGCCTGGATGGTTTGGGAGCTAAGACTTTTGCAAAAAAAGTAATGAAATCAGGACTTTTGGATTTTGTTGGTTCAGATGGACATCGTCAGACAGAACGAATTCCAGAGATTGGTAAATGTGTCGCTAAAATGGAAAAAACAATGGGGAGCGAATATGTAAAGAAGATCTTTATCAGAAATCCCCAGAAAATTACAGGGTAATGGAGAGAAGAAATGGAAAATCAGACTGTTAATAATGATGAGGAAAGAGAAATTGACCTTGGTGAAATTGTTCACCTGTTATTAAGTAAATTATGGATTATTATTTTGTCTGGTGTTGTTTTCTGCCTGGCAACGGTTATGGGGACTATGCTTCTGGTAACACCGAAGTATGAGTCAACAACTAAGATCGTGGTTTTGTCAAAGCAGGATAGCAATACATTGACAAATCAGGATATGCAGATCAGTACATCCTTAACCAAGGATTATGTAGAGCTTATTAAGAGTCGTACAGTTACAGAAGGTGTTATCGCACAGCTTGGCCTTGATATGACACATGAGCAGCTTCTTAAGAAGCTTTCTGTGGATACTCCAACAGATACACGAGTAGTATCTATTACAATTAAGGATACAGACCCATATACTGCAGCAGAGATTGCAAATGCAGTTCGCGATGTTGCTTCCAAGCATATCCAGCAGGTTATGGATATTAAGGCAGTAAATGTAGTAGAGACAGCGAACATTCCGGATGAACCATCCAGTCCAAGTCTTCTGAAGAGTGGTGTGATTGGTGCGGCACTTGGAATTCTTTTGTCACTTGCAATTGTAGTAATTGTATATTTGATGAATGACACTGTAAAGACTCCGGAAGACGTGGAGAAGTATCTTGGCTTGAGCGTACTTGGAACAATTCCATATGTATCTAAGTTAGGAAAGAAATCCAAGAAGAAAAAGAAACGTCACGCATAAAAAATACAACAGCTGAGATAGATGTTGGGAAAGGTCCGGGAGTAGCAGGATATGAAGAAATTTTTAGTTGTTTTATTAGTGATCGTCTGCATCGGCTTGGGAGCTGGTGTAGTATTCTTAAAAGGTTCCGATGACAATGAAGGCCCGAAGATCACATTTGAAGAAGGCAAAGATACTAAATATAGTTCTAATACGACAAAAGATGAACTTTTACAGAAAGTAAAAGCATACGATGAAAAAGACGGCGATGTTACAGATTCTCTTACAGTAGAGACAATGTATCCAAAGAATGATGGAAAAGAAATGGTAATCATTTTTGTTGCCAAGGATAAGAGCAACAATGTCACAAAGAAAGAATTCACAATGGAAGCAGCAGATGGGAATGCAGAGAATCCGGATATTGGACTTATCGATCCAGATGCAATAGATGAGAATGCTGCATCAACTGATAGTACAGAGGCTGACAGCACAGATTCCCAGGATGTAGTTGATGCTGACAGTGCAGATGCTGCATCAGCTGATACACAGAATGGCGAGGAAAGTCTTGAAGCACAGGCTCAGAAGACTCAGGAAGATAAGATTGCCCAGCTTTCCCCGCAGGCTCCGAAAATGTATCTTAATACTTATTATGTAGAAGTACCAGTAGGAACTGTACTGGACAAGTTAAGCTATGTAAAAGACATTCAGGATGATGTTGATACTACCAGTGCTCTTTTTAAAAAGATCCAGATCACAGGTGATGTAAATACAGGTGCAGCAGGAACCTATGAGCTTACTTATTATGTAGTTGACAGTAATGGAAATAGTTCTAATGGAGCAGTACTTACTGTTGTAGTGAAATAATCAAAAAGGTTATTTTCGCAGATATAGAAAATAAGAACAACGTATGATAAGAATAACGTTGAGATGATATGGGAAATGGTAGATGTCCCGAAAAATAATTAAAGATTACCGAGTAATAGTGTTATAATAGGGACAACCAAGAAAAATCTTGAGTTTGCAAGATGCAGGCTTAGTTAAAATAAGGTATGATGATTTTTCTTTACGGTTGTGTCAAGTAAGTAACAGAAGCAGGATGCTTGAAAAGCTTTCATGATGCTTATTTTGGCTTATACTAAGTAGAAAAATTGTGATAAGGAGCTTTGACTAGGCCTGTGGATGCTCTTAAAAGAACATTCATAGGCTATTTGTCGTTTTAGAGCAACTTCCTAATCAGTGAGATATAAGAAAAATATTTATGGAAGGATGAAGCCACCCGGATTTTTATGTGGGGGAGGGTACATAATGAGTAATAATACAAATGAAAGAAATATAAATATTAAGCGGAAAAAGAAAGAAGACACGCCGAATATACGTTGGATGCTTGTTGTATATGACTTAATTGTATATGTAATAGTGGCGATAATTCTTTTGGTGCTATATGGAGGAATGGATAAGTTATCTCTTGATGGAGTTCTTCAGCAAGTAGGTCTTTCTGTTCTTTGTATTTTCACAGCACGGTTTTTAGGAAAAGTTTATAAACAGGTATGGCGATATGGAGGAATTCAGGGATATATTCGTTTACTCTGTACTGATGCTATAGCATTTGTGGTGTATTTGTGTTTGGAACTCCTGCTTCCAGTTCCCAAAATTACATTTGCAAGATTACTTTCATTGGTTAGCTTAAACTTGTTAGGTGCATTAGCACTTCGTATGATGTACCGTTATGCATATAAATGTGGAAATCATGAAACAACAAGAGGAAAGCTTCTTTCGGTTTTGTTGCATATGTTTTCTGGAATTGAAGTTGGAAATGAAAAAGAAGTTCAGAAAATTAAAGTTGCAATTATAGGTGCTGGACGAGTTGGTGTGAGTTTAGCAGAAGAACTTTTGAATAATGCAGAGGCTGCATATATACCACGATGTTTTATTGATACTAAGAAAGAAAAAGTTGGACGAGATATACATGGCATTCCTGTTTGGTCAGAAAATGAAGCGACATTTAAGCGTTTAGCAGAGTTCGAAGTACAAGAAATTATTTTTGCGATTCCATCAATGGATGCTAAGAAAAAGAAAAAACTTTATGATTACTACAAAAATGCAGGATATAAATTGAAAGTATATGATTATCCGACGGTATATTCAGCAGGCGGAAAGAGACATCTTAGAGAGTTTGATATAGAAGAACTTTTATTTAGGAAACCGCGAACAGTTTCTGATGAACGGACAAATGCATATTACAAAGATAAAGTTGTGTTGATTACTGGCGGCGGCGGCTCTATTGGATCAGAACTGTGCAGACAGCTTGCAAAGATGCAGCCAAAGAAAATTATTATTTTGGATATTTATGAAAATGGTGCGTATGATGTTCAGCAGGAATTAAAGATAGCATATGGTGCTAGCTTGGATTTACAGATAGAGATTTGTTCTATTACGCATAGAAGTGCACTCGAAAGAGTATTTGAAAAGTATCACCCACAGATTATTATTAATGCAGCGGCACATAAGCATGTTCCATTGATGGAACACAACTGTGTAGAAGCTATTTATAATAATGTGTTTGGTACACAGAATCTTGTAGAGCTTTGCGAAGAATATGGTGCAGAGAGATTTATGATGGTTTCGACAGATAAAGCAGTCAATCCAACAAATGTCATGGGTGCTACAAAGAGAATGTGTGAAATGATCGTGCAGAGCGCAAGTACGCATGGAAATGTAAAATACAGTGCTACTCGATTTGGAAATGTACTTGGCAGTGCTGGTTCAGTTATTCCTTTGTTCAAACGTCAGATTGCTAATGGTGGTCCAGTTACAGTTACTGATAAGAGAATAATTAGATATTTTATGACAATACCAGAAGCGTCACAGCTTGTTCTTCAGAGTGGTGCGATTGCGAATAATGGAGAATTATTTGTTTTGGATATGGGACAGCCAGTTAAGATTATGGATTTAGCTGAGAATATGATTCGATTATCTGGTGTGCAGGGAATTGAAATTGTTGAAACAGGATTAAGACCAGGTGAAAAATTATATGAGGAATTATTAGTTAAGACAGAGGAGCTGGATAAAACAGATAATAGTATGATTTTTATTGAAAGGGATACTGCTTTAAATAAAGAAGAAATTTATAAAAAAATAGAAATACTTAAAGAAGCTTGCGACACAGGAGATGATTTGATTGCAAAAGAAGCACTTCGAAGAGTTGTGCCAACATTTAAAACGCCAGAAGAAGTAAATAAAGAAATTGCGTAAAAGTAACTATAGTACAGAACCGTATAAAAGAGGTAATTATTTATGTTTAAAGAGAATAATAACTTGAAAAAATTTGAATCTAAAGTTTGGTTGAGCAGTCCAACTATGCACGGTCCGGAAATTGAGTATGTGAAAGAGGCATATGATACAAACTGGATGTCAACAGTTGGAAAAAATATCAATGAAGTTGAGAGACTTGCTTGTGAATATATTGGATGTAAACATGCGGTTGCATTGTCAGCTGGAACAGCATCTTTACATTTATCAATGAAATTAGCTGGTATTGAAGCATACGGAATGCCGAAGGTAGGTCATGGGGCTTTAGAGGGAAAAAAAGTGTTCTGTTCTGATATGACTTTTGCTGCGACAATTAATCCTATTGTGTATGAGGGTGGAGAACCAGTATTTATTGACACAGAATATGACACTTGGAATATGGATCCAGTAGCTTTAGAAAAGGCTTTTAAGATTTATCCAGATACTAAAGTTGTAGTTATAGCTCATCTTTATGGTACCCCGGGAAAGATTGATGAGTTATATTCAATTATTAAAAAGCATGGGGCAATTTTGGTTGAAGACGCTGCTGAATCTATGGGAGCTACCTATAAAGGGGTTCAAACAGGTACATTTGGAAAATATAATACAATTTCTTTTAACGGAAATAAGATTATAACAGGAAGTTCAGGAGGATGTTTCCTGACAGATGATGAAGAAGCTGCAAATAAAGTACGTAAGTGGTCTACTCAGGCAAGAGAAGATGCTGCATGGTATCAGCATGAAGAGATTGGTTATAACTATCGTATGAGTAATGTAGTTGCAGGTGTTGTTCGCGGTCAGTTTGCTTATTTAAATGAACACATCGCTCAGAAAAAAGCAATTTATGAACGATACAAAGATGGATTTAAAGGATTGCCAGTATCTATGAATCCAATGGATTTGGAGAGTTCAACACCAAACTATTGGTTGTCATGTCTGATCATTGATAAAGATGCTATGTGTAAACAGGTACGTGGTGAACAGGATGTTTGTTATGTGAAAGAAACAGGTAAAACTTGTCCGACAGAGATTCTGGAAGCAATTGCCTCTATTAATGCAGAAGGCCGACCAATTTGGAAACCAATACATATGCAGCCGATTTATCGATTAAATCCGTTCATTTGCAGAGATGGAAATGGTCGCGCCAGATCTAATGCTTATGTTGCTGGGGGAGCAGTTGATGTGGGAATGGATATTTTTGAAAGAGGATTGTGTCTGCCAAGCGATAATAAAATGACTGTAGAGCAGCAGGACAGGATCATTGATGTGATTAAAAAATGTTTTGAATAGTAATTGATATAGATATTGAAAGGAAAAAAGATATGGGAAAAACAATATTAGTTACAGGCATTGGTGGACTTACACCGCGTTCTATTACAGGAATTATCAGAGAAAATCATCCAGATTATAAAATTATAGGCTGTGATATTGAAAAAAAAGCGATTGGCTTTTTTATGAAAGGACTCTTGGATGAGTATTATATTTGTCCGCGTTGTACTGAACCAGAGTATTTTCCGTGGATTGAAAAGCTGGTGGAAGAAAAACATATTGATTATGCTTTCGTTCAGCCAGAAAGTGAGATTGTAGAGTGGGGAGCATATTACGAAAAGAATGGAAAATTTCCATGCCCAGTATTTATGGGATGCAAACTGTTGTCAGAATCATTGAGAGATAAATCTATAATGGCAGATCTACTTGAGGGAACAGATTTTATTCCAAAAACAATAAAAGTTACCCAGGAAAATCCGAGATTTGAGGATGTTGAAAATGAAATAGGATTTCCTTGTTGGATTCGTGCAACAGAAGGGACAGGCGGTTTAGGATCTTTACGTTTAGATGATATTAGCAGTTATAAAAGCTGGTTATTTATAAACGCAAAAATCCCTGAATTTACAGTAAGTGAATTTCTTACAGGAAGACATTTAGCAAATGAGATGCTCTACTATAATGGCGAATATGTAAAAGGTGCTGCATTAGAATGTGTTGAATATGTTATGGCAAATACAGCTCCGTCTCATGTAACGGGAAATACACATTTTGCACGTTTTCTTAATGAAGACAGAATTAATAAGTTCTGTGATGAGTGTATTAAATATTTAGAAAAAAAACTGGGTGTACCGGCACATGGGATTTTATCCTTTGATTTAAAAGAGGACAAAAACGGAGAAATGAAGGTAACTGAGATTAATATCCGTCATATGGCATATGCGGGTGTTATGGCTCACGTTGGATTTGATCTTATTGAGGATACAATTAGAATTATGGAAGATGGGAATTGTGATAATGTAGCAAGAGATCAGTATCATCATTATGATAAGCCATATGTATTTCTCAGAGACGTTGATGTTGAGCCTATCATTTTGGAAAGTGAAGAGATTTTTGATAAAATTGATAAATTATAAAATCAATTGATATTGGGATGAACGTTATTGTCATGGAGATTGAAAATGAGTAATAAAAAGAAAAAAGGAATTTACGAAAAATATATCAAGAGACTTTTAGATATATTTTTCTCCGGATTTGCTCTTATTGTTTTAAGTCCGATTATAGGAATTACAGCATTATTAATAAGAGTAAAATTAGGAAGTCCAATAATTTTTAAACAAGCAAGGCCTGGTAAGAATGAAGAAATTTTTTATTTGTATAAATTTCGCAGTATGACAAATGAGGTAGATGAAGATGGAAAATTATTACCAGATAGTAAGAGATTGACTAAATTTGGAAAGATTCTCAGAAAGACAAGTATAGATGAATTACCAGAGTTAATAAATATTATAAAAGGTGATATGAGTATAGTTGGTCCTAGACCATTATCTATTTATTATTTACCGTTTTATTCAGAAGAAACTAAAAGAAGACATTCGGTTAGGCCAGGATTAACTGGATTAGCGCAGATAAGCGGAAGAAATACTATATCATGGGATAAACGCTTTGAACTAGATGTTACATATGTGGATAACATTACGTTTATAAATGATATTAAAATTATTTACAATACAGTATTTAAAGTTATTAAAGGGGCCGATATTCAGGTACGTGGAACTACTAAAGTATGTGATTTTGGAACCTATAAAAAAATTCAGGAAGAAGGAAAGAATGTTGTGAATCATTATGATATGACTTATTCTGAAATAGGAAGTTACTTTTGGTTAGATGAGAAAATGATTCCGGATCAATTTAGAGATATTTCGTTTTTGCCGAAAGTGAGTGATTCAGCATTTACTTTTTCTGGAAGAACAGCAATAGAAATTGCACTTAGAGATATATTGAAAAAGAAAAATATAAAAAAGGTATATGTACCAGGGTATAGTTGTGTTTCTATGCTACAGTCTTTCATAGACAATGATATATCATACGACTTTTATGATGTACAAATAAAGAATGGAAAAATTCATTATGAAATAGATCCTAATAAAGAATGTGATATATTCTTATTTATGAAATATTTTAGTATTAATTCTGAAAATTTAGAAGAGACTATTTCGAAAATGAAAGCTAAGGGTGCTGTGATTATAGAAGATATCACACATTCTTTATTAGATAAAGAGGTATATTTTTGTCAGAGTGATTATTTGGTTGCCAGTTTAAGAAAATGGTTTGAAATACCTACTGGTGGCTGGGTTGGTAAGATCAAAGGTAATTTAGAAGTAATTCCTAACATTGAAAGTAATTCAACTGTCCTGGAAAAAATAAAGGGAATGGACATGAAGCATCAGTTTTTAATGGGTGGAAAGGTATCAAAAGAGGAATTTTTGCAAATAAATTCAAAATTTGATAATGAATTGATACATGTAGATAGATTTTTAAAAATTGATGATACGTCGTTAAAAATATTGGGAAATACAGATATAACCATGGTGAAAGAGCGGCGCTGCAGAAATGCAAAGATACTGATGGAGACACTGAAGGACATAGAATTAATAACATTGCCCAAAATAGATTTTGAAAAAGCTAGTCCTTTGTTCTATCCTATTTTTTTAAGAACAGAGGATAGAGATTCATTACGCAGTTACATGATAAAAGAAGGAATATATTGCCCTATCCATTGGCCTGAAGTTATGGGAGCAAAAAAAGGAATTAGAGCGAATGAATTATCTTTGATTTGTGATCAACGTTATAATGAAAAAGATATGTATGCAATTAGTAAATGTATTCATGACTGGTATGAGAATAGATAAGGAGATGCAGTATGGGAGTAGAAGGAAAGAGACTGTTAATTTTAGGAGGGTCTAGAATTACATGTGAAATTATTAAACATGCAAAAAGAATGGGTGTTGTTACTGCTGTTACAGATTGGTATCCATTAGAAAAAAGTCCGGCAAAGCAAATTGCGGATGAAGCGTATTATGAGAGTACTAGTGATATTAATGCAATGTCAAAGTTGATCCAAGAGAAAAAGTTTGATGGTGTTCTTACTGGTTTTACAGATTCAGTTTTACCATATTATGCAAAAATGTGTGAGGAAAATAATTTGCCATCTTATGGAACTGAGAAACAGTTTGATATATTTATTGATAAAGATAAATATAAAAAATTAATGCGTAAGTATGGCGTTCCAACTGTACCAGAATATAGTATTGATATTGAGAACGTTGAAGAATCAGCAAAAGATATTAAGTATCCATTATTAGTAAAACCATCAGATAGTAGTGGCGCTCGAGGAATTACGATTTGTCATGATATCGAAGAATTAAAAAAAGCAGTAAGCATTGCGAATGAAGCATCTAAAACAAAAAAAATTATAGTTGAGCAGTATCTTGATGGCCCGGAATGTACTATTTTCTGGCTGTTTAAAAATGGCAAATATTATATGATGCTTATGGGAAATCGTCATGTAAAATATAATCAGGAAGGTGTGATACCGCTTCCAGTAGGTTATACATATCCTGCGTCAATTCAGCCTAAATTTTTAAAAGAAACAGCACCAAAAATGGAAGAAATGTTCCGCTCTGTGGGTATTAAGAACGGTATGATGTTTATGCAATGTAAGATTGTAGATGATGAGTGTGTTGTATATGATATTGGATATAGACTTACAGGATCTTTGGAATATATCAATATAAAAGAAATGTGTGGTTTTGATCCGTTAGATATGCTTATTAATTTTGCCTTAACTGGAGATATGGGAGAACCGGATCTAGACGTTAAGGCTGATCCTAACTTAGGAGGAAAATATTCTTTTAATGTTTCTATTCTTTCAAAACCGGGAAAGATAAAAAGAATAGAGGGATTAGAGACTGTAAGGTCTATGCCAGAAGTGATTGAAGCAGTTGTAGCGCATCCTGAAGGTGATGAAATTACAGAAAAAATGGTTGGATTATTAGCTCAAATAACAGTGCGTATTTTAGGAAAGGCTGATAGTATAGAGCAGATGAGAAAAGCAATGGAAGAAATACATGATACCATTAAAGTGATTTCCAATCAGGGAGAAAATATGGTGTTACCTGGAATTGAGGAGAAAGATTTTGAGGGAACTATATTAATATAGGAGAGATCTAATGAAGAAAGTATTAATAACAGGAGCAAGTGGCTTTCTTGGGAAAAATTTAATTCGCTATTTTATGTCACAAACAGAATGTGAAGTGTGGGCGTTAACTTCCAATGAAGGAAAATTAAGCGAGTTTCAAAATGAAAAATTGCACATTTATCAAAGAGAATTTCCTTTTTCAAAAGAGTTTAAAGAAATAGAGTTTGATTGTGCAATTAATTGTGCTTATCCTCGAAACACGTCAGGAAAACAAATTGCGGACGGGTTAAGATATATAGCAAAGTTATTCAAGGCATTTGATTTAGGAAATGTAAAATCTATTATTAATATATCGTCACAGAGTGTGTATGATGAGCAACGAGAAAATCCTGCTTCAGAAAATGCTGATCTTTCTTTGAACTCTTGTTATGCTGTAGGTAAATATGCAGTAGAGTTAATATTGGAAAATACATGTACTAATATTCCATACACAAACATTCGGATGGCTAGTTTGATTGGCGTAGATTTTCCTCAAAGAATTGTGAACAGATTAATTCTAAAAATATTAAATGGTGAAGAAATAATTATAAATCAATCTTCGCAAACATTTGGATTTTTAGATGTAAAGGATGCTGTAGTTGGGATTGTTTCACTTCTTGATATCAATCCTAATAATTGGAAACTGTGTTATAATATAGGAAATGAAAAAGCATATTCTATGCTTGATATTGTAGAAACAATTAAAGAAGTAATTGAAAATAAAAGCATAAAAATGCCAGAAATAAAGTATGAAATTAACACGAATGCAGGCTCTACTGCTGTTTCGTATGAACTTCTTAAGAAAGATACAGGATTTGAGCCTTCTGTTAATTTAAAACAAAGTGTTGAGGAAATTGTAAACAGTCTGATGAAAAAATAGTGAGGAATTAATTTATGAAAGTTTGGGTTATAGGGCGAAATTACCCACAACCTTCGAACCGAATGAAGGGATCATTTGAACTTGAACAGGCCAAAATGTTAGCAAAACAGAATGTGGAGGTTTGCTATCTGGCTGTATCACTTCATCCGATAAAAAAGATAAAGTCAAAGGGAATACAGAAATGGAATGAAGATGGAGTAACAATACTTACATATTCACAATTCTTTTTTCCTAGAATTAAACAATTGTATTTCGGAAAGATGAGAAATAAGATTTGGACTTCTTTTTTGGAACAGGTAGAGAAAGAAAATGGAAAGCCAGATGTTATTCATTTGCATTATCCGGTCATGATGTTATTGGCAGATGTTCTCGAAAAATACCAAAAAAGAGGAATAAAAATTGTAGTGACAGAACATTGGACGAAGGTTTTGAAAAAAAATTTGGATCACTATGAATTATATCAGCAAAAAAAATATGTAGATTATGTAGATTCATATATATGTGTAGGCCATCCATTGAAGAAAGCAATTCTTGATATGACAAATTCTAAACGGGAAATATTGGTTGTGCCTAATGTTGTAAATGCTAATTTTATTCCTTCGAATAGTAGTCATTCAGGCTTTAGGTTTGTTGCTGTTGGAAGGTTGGTAAAAATTAAACAGTTTGATAAAATTATAAGTGCATTTGCAGAAAATTTTAAAGATGATTTAAATGTCAGTCTTGTTATAGTAGGAGATGGAGAAGAGTTCCATGAACTTCAAAAGTTAATACAAAAGTTAAATATGGGATCGCAAGTTGTGTTGACAGGAAGTTTAAATAGAAAAGAAACTGCTAAAAAAGTTGCAGAATCAGATTGCCTTGTGTGCTATAGTAGTTTTGAAACATTTGGAGTTCCCATTATTGAGGCATGGTCCTGTGGAATTCCGGCTATATCGACTACAGCGTGTTCCGTAATGGATAATTTTGATAGCAATTTGGGAATTGAAATTTCACCATATGATTATGAAACATTAAAAAAAAGTATGATGTTTATTTATAAACATCATCTGAAATATAAGAAAGAGTATATAATTGACTTTGCGAGAAAACATTATTCGGAAGAGGCAATTGGTGGTAAATTGATTAACATATATAATGAAGTATGTAAAGTTAGATAAGAGAGGGTGCATATGGATATCTATTGGAAGCTTAAATATAGAAATCACTCTTGCAAATTTTCTGTTTTGAGTGTTATTGTTATTTTATATTTTTGCAAACAATCGTGTACTAATTTCGCAACAGCTATAGGGATAAGTACCAAAATCACAGCGGGATTAATATTAATTCCTTTTGTGTGTTTAGTTATATATTTTTCTTTGGTAAGAATTCAGGATATTAAATGGGATGGAATTTTATTGTATATTTTATGTGCAGTTTTTTTTGCAGTAACTATTGAAATTCATCCAGAATATATGAATAGGTTTAGGGATATTTATAATGATGGAAGATTTAGTGCATATTCGGTTTTTGCATTAGGAGCTGGTATATATACATATTATATTATTCGACTGTATAATGGTAATGCGGATAATTTATATAATACATTTAGGATGATTCCGTATATTATTTTCTTTTTAAACTTAGGAACATTAATAAATAGATCAGCTGAATATGCCATGGATTTTGGATATCAAATGGAAATGGCGGCAATATTATTTTTGGCGCAGTATTTGGATGAGAAACAAAAGCCACATAAATTGATATTTAGTTTTGTTGCTATATTTTTAGGTGTTATATATGGGGCAAGAGCTACAATATTAGGATATGTTATATTTATTGCGTTATATATGATCTGGAAAAACCAGATGACATTAAAAAAGGGTTTTTTGATTTGTGTAGGCATAATTGGTGTTATACTTTATAATTCAAGAACTTTTATGATCTTTTTATATAACTATATTTCTTCAATGGGATTACATTCAAGAACATTGTATTTGATTGCAAGTGGAGATGTTTTGGCAGCAGATACTGCACGTCAGGAAAGAATTTGGCCGGTTTTAAATGAGGTCTTAAAAAATAGTTCAATTTTTAAGCTGTATGGAGCTTATGGCGATAGATATTTCCTTAATGCACATTACCCATATGCACATAGTATTATTTATGAAATGTTGATTACGTTTGGAAAATTGTTGGGAGGAATTATTTTAATTTGTATATTTATCAATTTTATTACTATAATTTTGAAAGATAAAACAAAAGGAGGCTTAATGACACTGATTTTTGGTTCATTTTCAATCTGCAGACTTATGATATCTAGTTCGTTTTGGATTGAACCGTATTTCTGGGCGTTTATAGCAATTATGGTAAATTGTAAATTGAATAATCAGGCAACTGTAAAGAAAAAACGAAGAAGAAAAAATTGAAAAAGTATGGAAATCCTGCTTGAAGTGGCGAAAATTTAAAGGAAAATCTTTAAATTTCTGATTTAGGACTTGACATTATAGAAAGGAATAGATGATTATTTGTTTTTGAGTAATCATATATGAGAAAATGAATGTTCTTTATGTAGCAACATATGAAGGATTAACCGGTGCTAGTTATTCTTTGCTTGGGATGATAAATGAACTGAAAACATATGGAGTAAATCCGCTGGTTGTTCTGTTGAAAGACGGAAAGTTAAAAAAAGAATTAGAAAATAATGAAATACCATATGTTATTGTTAGAGGGTATCCATGGGTAACAATGCCTGAAAGAAAGAAGATAATTAAATATAGGTTTTTTTGGTTAATAAAAAATATAATTAACAATATTGCTGAGTTTAAAATTAAGAGCATAGTTAAAGAAAATAATATTGATATTATACATATTAATGCATCGACTGCAGGAGTGGGCTATAAAACATCAAAAGAATTAGGAATTCCTTGTGTTTGGCATATACGCGAATTTGTGGAAGAGGATTTAAAAAAAGAATATTGGAATAAAAAAAAGGCAATGGAATGTATTAGCAATGCATCACGAGTAATTGCAATATCACAAAGTGTTAAAGAAAAATTTCAAATTCAATTAACTGATCCAAAATTAAACGTTATTTATAATGGCGTTCCAATTAGTGGATATCTTGTAAAAAGAGAAAAGTGTATATTTAGTGATAAAAATATTAAGTTAATAATTTCTGGAAGAATTGATCCGGGTAAAGGACACAAAGAACTTATAGAGGCTATTTCTTTAATTGTTGAACGTGGGATTGTAAATATTAATTTGAAAATTGTAGGATCCAGTCAGAATAAAGAATATGAAAAACAAATAAAAGAGATGGTTTTACAAAAAAAAATAGAAAAATATGTTGAATTTACAGGATATAGAAATGATTTACCTGAGTTGTATAAAAAAGCGGATATTGCTATTGTTGCTTCAAAAGCAGAGGCGTTTGGAAGGGTGACTGTTGAGGCTATGATGGCTGGAACATTGGTTATAGGTGCTAACACGGCCGGAACAAAAGAATTGATTGGTGAGAATTATGGACTATTGTATGAACAGGGAAATGCTATTGATCTAGCAGATAAAATCATATATGCTATGCAAAATAGCGAAAAAATGTCTTTAATAGCGAAAAACGCTAGAGAGTATAGCTTGCAGAGGTTTAGTGCAGGTCGTAATGCTAGAGAGATATTTGATGTTTATGAAACCATAAAATAATATGTGAATTAAGATAAGAATGGATTGATTAAAAGGAGCAGAAAGTTGTTAAAAAAATCAAGCATTAAAAAGAATTTTATATATCAAGCATCCTATGAAATATTGTTGATTGCATTGCCGATATTAACATCACCATATGTATCAAGAGTTTTAGGCGCATCGAATATTGGAATTTATTCATACACTTATACGATAGCCTTTTATTTTACACTTTTTGCGGCTTTGGGAATTAAGAACTATGGTAATCGTGAGATTTCAAGATGTCGCGATAACCAAGAAGAATTGAATAAAACATTTAGCAGTATCCTTTTTTTACATGTTATTATTTCGAGTATAGTATTAATTGGATATTTTGGTTATTGCGTATTATGGGCTAAAGAAGAGTATACTTTTTATTTTGTGATACAGAGTTTGTACTTAATAGGTACTTTGTTTGATATTTCCTGGTTGTTTTTTGGATTGGAATTGTTTAAAACAACTGTAATGAGAAATACAATAATAAGAATTAGTTCAGTTATATTAATTTTTGTTTTAGTAAAAGATGCTGGAGATTTATGGAAATATATTTTCATTTTGGCATTTTCCAATTTTGCAAGTCAAATATATTTATGGTTTAAAATAAAAAAACTTGTAAAAATAGTTAAGGTGGAGAGAAAAGAAATATTTAAGCATCTTCCGCAAATGTCAATTCTTTTTATTCCTACGATTGCAGTAAGTTTTTATAATTATATGGATAAGATTATGCTGGGAGCATTAGCAGGAACAACAGAGCTTGGATTTTATGAAAATTCATTTAAAATAACAACGGTTTGTTCGTCTGTGATAGGATCGGTTGGAACAGTTATGTTACCGCGTATGTCGAATATGGTAGCAAAAGGAGATACAGAAGCAAGTAAAAAATATATACGCATTTCAATGGAGTGTGTTATGGTTATGGCATGTGCAATGGCTTTTGGAATTTCTGGAATCTCTCATGATTTTGCGCCAATTTTCTGGGGAAAAGGTTTTTCAGAATGTGGAATTCTTTTAGCATTATTAGCAATTTATTTACCAGTCCAGGGATTTGCAAGTGTATTAAGAACACAATATCTTATTCCTAATAGGTGGGATAAACAATATACAATATCATTATGCATAGGTGCAATTGTGAATGTTGTTATTAACTATTTACTGATTCCTCAATTCCATGCAGTTGGAGCTGTTATTGGAACGATTGCAGCTGAAACAAGTGTTTGTGTTGCTCAAGCGTTATTTGTGTCTAAATGTCTTCCTATCAAAACATATATTATGCAGAGTATTCCTTTTATATGTATAGGTGCTATTATGTTTGGTGTGATAAGAGGCATTGAAGTATTTATGCACACGTCGATAGCTACTTTGATGGTTCAAATAGTTATTGGTGCGATAGTATATGTGGTATTGAGTTTGGGTTATGTAATTGTAACTAAGCATGAGTTATATGATATTTGGAAAAGGGAAATCAGAAAAAAAGCATAAAATGCTTAATTTTCAGAATGAAATAGTTAGGATTCAATTTATTTGAAGGAGTGAATAAAATGAAGATTGCAGTAGCAGGAACGGGATATGTGGGACTTTCTATTGCCACATTGTTATCTCAAAACCATGAGGTAATGGCAGTAGATATTATTCCAGAAAAGGTTGAGAAGATTAATAATAGAGTTAGTCCGATTCAGGATGAGTACATTGAAAAGTACTTAAGTGAGAAAGAGTTAAATCTAACAGCTACATTAGATGCAGAAGCTGCATATAAAGATGCAGATTTTGTAGTTATTGCGGCACCGACAAATTATGACAGCAAGAAGAACTTTTTTGATACATCCGCAGTAGAAGCAGTAATTGAGCTGGTAATTAAGTACAATCCGGATGCAATTATGGTTATAAAATCAACAATTCCGGTAGGATATACAGCGAATGTCAGAGAAAAATTTCATTGTGATAATATTATTTTTAGTCCGGAATTTCTGCGTGAATCTAAGGCATTATATGATAATCTCTATCCATCCAGAATTATTGTGGGAACAGATATTGAAAATGCGAGACTTGTAAAGGCTGCGAATACATTCGCAGGATTACTGCAGGAAGGTGCTATTAAAGAAAATATTGATACATTGATTATGGGATTTACAGAAGCAGAGGCAGTGAAATTGTTTGCTAATACATATCTGGCACTTAGAGTTTCATATTTCAATGAATTAGATACTTATGCTGAGATGAAAGGATTAAATACACAGCAGATTATAGATGGTGTGTGTCTTGATCCTAGAATTGGTTCCCATTATAATAATCCGTCATTTGGATATGGTGGATACTGCCTGCCAAAAGATACAAAGCAGCTTTTGGCTAATTATGAAGATGTTCCGCAGAATATGATGTCTGCAATAGTTGAATCCAATAAAACAAGAAAAGATTTTATAGCAGATAGGGTTTTGCAGAAAGCGGGATATTATGCGTATGGAGATGAGAATACTTATGATGCTTCTATGGAAAAAGAGGTTGTAATTGGGGTATATCGTCTTACTATGAAATCTAATTCTGACAATTTCCGACAATCTTCAATCCAAGGTGTTATGAAGCGCATCAAGGCAAAGGGAGCTACAGTGATTATTTATGAACCGACTTTGGAAGATGGCAGCACATTTTTCGGAAGTAAGGTAGTGAATGATCTTGCAAAATTCAAGGAGCAGAGCCAGGCAATTATTGCTAATAGATATGATAGCTGTCTTGATGATATGAAAGAAAAAGTGTATACAAGAGATATTTTTAAAAGAGATTGATAAGACAAATTAGTAATTGTATTTATCGCCAAATAACCGGATCAGCCAGTCAAGGGGAAACAACAGATACTTATTCTGCTACACTCTCCTTAAAGTTCAGGAGGTATTCTATATGTACTTGCGAAAACGCAGCTTGGGGCATGTGAGTATGACATCGTTGCACCTTGGTTTAAATCCGTTATCGCCAAAATCACAAATTTGTGCTATACTTTCACAGTGAAGAAATCAGACATATTATATAATAGAAATCACAGATTACTTTTTATACGAGAGACTGGACAGAGGAGATGAAATATTATGTGTGGAATTGTAGGTTTTACAGGCAGACATCAGGCTGCACCGATTTTACTGGATGGACTTTCCAAACTGGAATATCGTGGATATGATTCTGCCGGTATTGCAGTTCGTGACGGAGAGAAAGAAACAGAGATCATTAAAGCGAAGGGACGTCTGAAAGTCCTGGCAGAGAAGACCAATGGAGGAGAATCTGTTCCGGGTACTTGTGGCATCGGACATACAAGATGGGCAACTCATGGAGAGCCATCTGAGACGAATGCACATCCGCATGCCAGTGATGATGGAAATGTAGTTGCTGTTCATAATGGTATTATTGAAAATTATCAGGAACTGAAAGAGAAGCTTTTGCGCAAAGGATATTCTTTTTATTCTGCTACTGACACAGAAGTTGCCGTAAAGCTGGTTGATTATTATTATAAAAAATATGGAGAATCACCAATTGAGGCTGTTAATCATGCAATGGTACGTATCAGAGGATCTTATGCACTGGCAATGATGTTCCGTGATCATCCGGGTGAAATTTATGTTGCAAGAAAAGACAGCCCGATGATCCTTGGTGTGCAGGATGGAGAATCCTATATTGCTTCTGATGTTCCTGCAATCCTGAAATACACGAGAAATGTTTATTATATTGGAAATTTGGAGATGGCTCGTGTAAAAATGGGAGAGATCACTTTTTATAATCTGGATGGAGAAGAGATCGAGAAAGAACTTAAAACTGTTGAATGGGATGCTGAGGCTGCTGAGAAGGCCGGTTTTGAGCATTTCATGATGAAAGAGATCCATGAGCAGCCGAAGGCTGTTTCCGATACACTGAATTCTGTTGTTAAAGATGGAAAAATCGATCTTTCAGAACTGGGAATGGATGATGAGATGATTAAGAACATCAGCCAGATTTATATTGTTGCCTGCGGATCTGCATATCATGTAGGTATGGCAGCACAGTATGTACTGGAAGATCTGGCGAGAATCCCGGTTCGTGTGGAATTGGCTTCTGAATTCCGCTACAGAAATCCGATTCTTGATCCAAACGGACTTGCAGTGATCGTCAGTCAGTCCGGTGAAACGGCAGATAGTCTGGCAGCACTTCGTGAATGCAAGGCAAAAGGAATCCGCACGCTTGCTATTGTAAATGTGATCGGTTCTTCTATTGCGAGAGAGGCAGATAATGTATTCTATACTCTTGCTGGTCCGGAGATTTCTGTTGCAACTACAAAGGCTTACAGTACTCAGCTGATCGCTTCTTATGTACTGGCACTTCAGTTTGCAAAGGTCAGAGGCGAGATAACAGAGGAACAGTGTGATGCTTATGTAAAAGAGCTGCAGACGATTCCGGAAAAGATTGAAAAGATCATTGAAGATAAAGAGAGACTGCAGTGGTTTGCTTCCAAACAGGCCAATGCTAAGGATATTTTCTTTATTGGAAGAGGAATTGATTATGCGATCAGCCTTGAGGGAAGTCTGAAGATGAAGGAGATCAGCTACATCCATTCAGAGGCTTATGCAGCTGGCGAACTGAAACATGGAACGATTTCCCTGATCGAAGATGGAACTCTTGTAATTGGTGTTCTTACACAGCCGCAGCTTTATGAGAAAACAGTAAGCAATATGGTGGAGTGTAAGAGCCGTGGAGCTTATCTTATGGGACTGACTACTTTTGGAAATTATAACATTGAAGATACTGCAGATTTTACTGTATATATTCCAAAGACAGATCCGCATTTTGCAACATCTCTGGCAGTAATTCCGCTGCAGCTGCTGGGATATTATGTAAGTGTGAATAAGGGACTGGATGTCGATAAACCGAGAAATCTTGCAAAGAGTGTTACAGTAGAATAAGCTGGATTTTGTTAATGACAGTTTCATGGTATCATGTGGGAGTATGGCAGTGGTACCATGAAACTGTTTTTTCTGGAATTACAGATTTTCTTGCTTTTATAGGCAAAAAAGCGTAAAATGATTAAGATGTTTGAGATAAAAAATGGAGGATTTGCATATGAGAAAAATGGGAAAACATATCCCAGGGCTGATTGTAACACTATTGGTTCTGATTACAGCAATAGTATTTGTAGTAATGCTTCTGAATATGAATGTTGTTCCAACGAAGTTTCTTGCAGGAATTGGTATAATTATGCTGATTCTGATTGTAATCGTTGGTCTGCTTGTATGGAGTACAGATTGCATGATTCGTTTTATTGTGGGTGTGATTCTGGCAGCCGTATTTGCAGCTGTGTTTATTACTGGAAGTATTTATGTTTATAAAACACATTCTGCGCTTGCTGGCATTTCAGGAGTGAACACGGAAATTACAGAAGTAGGTATTTATGTTCGCGCAGATGATGCTGCTGATTCTGTTTCCGCAACAGCAGATTATGTGTATGGTGTGTTGACGGATCTTGACAGAGAGAACTCTGATAAAGCAATCCAGGAAGTGGATGCTGAAGTTGGCAAAAGTGTTCAGGTTCAAGAATATGCAGGACTTACAGAGCTTGTTGATGGTCTTCTAAATGGACAGACAGGAGCAATCGTACTGAATAGTGCATATTTGAGTGTTATTGAAGAAATGGATGGATATTCTGATGTTTCTTCTAAAATTAAGGAACTCACTGTAAAACAGGTAGAAACAACAATTGAACCACAGGAGACAGAGAACGCAGATGCAGAGAGTACAAATAATGGTTCTGTATATACTATTTTTGTTAGTGGTATTGACAGCCGCAGTGGTCTTGTATCAAAGAGTAGAAGTGATTCTAATATCATTGCAACTGTGAATACGAATACAAGACAGGTATTACTGGTTTCTACACCACGTGATTATTTTGTTCCACTTTCTATATCAAATGGACAGAAAGATAAACTAACGCATGCAGGTATCTATGGTATTAATGTGTGTATGGATACTCTTGGTATGCTTTACAATGAGGATATTAATTACTATTTTAGAATTAATTTTGCTGGTTTCGAACAGTTGATTGATGCGCTTGGTGGTATTACTGTTTATTCAGATTATGATTTTGATGCAAAGAATCAACTGGGATATCATTTTAACCAAGGAGAGAATTTCTTAAATGGCGAGCAGGCGTTGGTATTTAGTCGTGAGCGCTATGCATTTGCATCAGGTGATCGTCAGCGAGGAAAGAACCAGATGGCTGTTATTAAGGGCGTTATTAATAAAGCTCTTTCACCGGAGCTTCTGAAGAATTATTCTTCTGTTCTTTCCAGTATTCAGGGATGTTTTGAGACTAATATCTCTTATGAGGAGATCGCAAGATTGCTTCAGCAGCAGCTGAACAATGGTGGTTCTTGGAATATTGTAAGCTACAGTGTAGATGGTACAGGTGATACACAGAAGCCATATTCTATGAGTCAAAATGCTTATGTTATGATCCCAGATGAGTCTACTGTTCAGAAGGCACAGCAGATGATGAAGAGAATTCGTGATGGTGAGCCGGTATCTCAGGAAGAGGCAGATGCAGGAACATCTACAGCAGCTGCACAGGATAGCGATAGCAGTGCAGTAACAGATACACAGACAACAGACGGAGCTGTACAGCAGTAATAAATAAACAGATTAAAACTGAAAATAGAAGTAACAGAACAGCCCGGGAAGGACATGATGAACTTCCCAGGCTGATTTTATAAATTATAATATTTTTTACAGAATCTCTTTCAGATATCGCTCCAGTGCATCCTGCCATGTTGGGAGTGGCTGGAATCCGTTTTTCACAAGTTTGGACTTATCCAGGCGGCTGTTGAATGGTCTGACAGCTTTGGATACACCGTATTCAGCTGTTGTAACAGGGGAAACTTCTACTTTCTCATATTCTTTATGGCCGAGGGCAGCAGCCTGGCGGAAGATTTCTTTTGTGAAATCATACCAGCTGATATATCCACCCTCGTTGGTTGCGTGATAGTATCCGTATTTCTCTGTCTCCAGCATGTCTACCAGAAGACGGGCAAGATCGAAGGTGTAGGTCGGTGTGCCGATCTGGTCGCTGACAACAGTAAGCTTATCATGAGTTTTTCCAAGGTTTATCATAGTACGGATGAAGTTCTTGCCGTTTTTGCCGAATACCCAGGCAATACGCACGATAAAGAACTTATCTACAGTGCCGGATACAGCTAGCTCTCCGTCAAGTTTTGTCTGGCCATATACGTTCTGCGGGGCGTAATCCTTGCAGTCGGGATCCCATGGAGCAGTTCCCTGGCCGTCGAAAACATAGTCAGTGGAGATGTACATCATCTTGATGCCAAGTTCTTTGCAAATGTCTGCGATGTTCTGGGTTCCTACAACATTGACAAGACGTACTTTCTCGCGGTTCTCATCATCTTCGGCCGCATCTACAGCTGTCCATGCAGCACAGTGAACCACAGCATCCGGATTTGCCTCACGGATCACTTTTGCAACAGCTTCTTTATCAGTGATATCAAGCTGTACATATGGCATGGTAGTAACTGGTGTACCGTCAGCAATTCCGCTGTAGGAAGGTGCGATGTCGCTTCCTGTTCCTTCATGGCCGCGGAGAGAGAGTTCATTCATTACGTCATGGCCAAGCTGGCCACCAACGCCTGTTACGAAAAATTTCATGCTTTAACCTCCTCGCGGTTTCCATACATTTCTTCATAATAATTCTGATACTCGCCGGAGATGATAGTTTCCCACCACTCTTTGTTGTCAAGGTACCATTTGATCGTCTTTTTGATACCGTCTGCGAATTTTGTCTCAGGAAGCCATCCAAGTTCATTATGGATTTTGGTCGGGTCGATAGCGTAACGCATGTCATGGCCTTTACGGTCAGCGACATGTGTGATCAGGCTCTCAGGTTTGCCGAGTTCTTTGCAGATCAGTTTAACGATGTCGATATTTTTCATCTCATTGTGTCCGCCTACGTTGTAAACCTCACCTACGCGTCCTTTGTGGATGATCAGGTCGATAGCACGGCAGTGGTCTTCAACATAGAGCCAGTCACGAACATTCTCACCTTTTCCGTAAACAGGAAGAGGTTTGTCATTCAGCGCATTGGCGATCATAAGTGGGATCAGTTTTTCAGGGAAGTGGTACGGGCCGTAGTTGTTGGAGCAGCGGCTGATGGTTACAGGCAGGCCGTATGTTCTGTGATAAGCAAGAACAAGAAGGTCAGCACCGGCTTTGGAAGAGCTGTATGGGCTGCTTGTGTGGATCGGAGTTTCCTCTGTAAAGAAGAGATCCGGTCTGTCAAGGGGAAGATCTCCGTAAACCTCATCAGTGGAAACCTGATGATAACGCTGGATTCCGTATTTACGGCAGGCATCCATAAGAACAGCAGTACCTTTGATATTTGTATCAAGGAATACTTCCGGGTTCTCGATGGAACGGTCTACGTGGCTCTCAGCTGCGAAGTTTACAACAATGTCAGGATGTTCTTCCTCGAAGAGTTTGTAAACTGCCTCACGGTCTGTAATGCTTTCTTTTACGAAACGGAAGTTCGGTTTGTCCATGACTGGTGCAAGAGTGGAAAGATTTCCTGCATAAGTCAG
>ERZ773103.1527-NODE-1527-length-24314-cov-5.050332_pt1 | contig 24314 bp, 26 predicted proteins | sample MGYA00511118_ERZ773103 | MGnify/ENA primary metagenome ERZ773103 (study PRJEB29015, sample SAMEA2737821) | human gut metagenome | biome: human gut; feature: human-associated habitat; material: faeces | place: China | collected 2012 ... | reverse complement strand
AGCTGGCCGCTGCCGTCATACAGGTAATGCTGCCATACGCCGTTCTTCTTCTCTGACAGGACACTGCCGCCCGCTGTCAGGTATTCTGTTGTAGTGCCGTTCACCTTCTTGGATGTCCGGATGCCTGATGCGTCATAGGTATAGACAGCCTCCAGGCCATCGCCTGTCACTTTCTCAAGCAGGCTTCCTTTTGTCCAGCTGTAGGTATATTTCCCGTCACTGAGCAGGTTGCCGTTGGCATCATAGGTGAAGTTCCTTGTCTTCCCGTCCATTGTAACCGATGCCAGCTGGTCTTTCCATGTGCTGCCATAGGCAAAAGTTTTAAGGACAGTCCCTGTTCCTTCCGGTCCGCCCTCTGCCCCTGCCGGATAACTGCACACTTCCGTCAGGTTGCCGCCGGCATCGTACTGATAGCCGAGATACAGCTTCTTATCCGGGTCATATTCACGGGTCAGCTGTCCCTGGGCATCATAGGTATAATCATGGCTGACTGCCGCCTTTCCGGCAATGGATACGCTCTTTCTGTTGCCAAATCCGTCATAGGCAAAGGTATAGTCAAAGCCGTTATGGGTGATCTTGGTCAGACGTTTCTTGTGATATTGTAGTCCATGTCTACACACTAAATTTGTTCTTTCCAAGGAGGTATTTCCTCAGGTTTATTATCCTCCAATTCTATATGCCATTCTTTCATTTTCTCCATAAAAACCTTTTCATCCACGACAGAATAATAACACCCATCCTCTTTACAAGCCTCTGGTTCTGCTGCAAAATAAATATATATTATACTCAATGGTCGAAACAAAAATGGAAATTGCTCTACAAATTCTGCTCCTTTTTCTACTGTTGTATATTTTTCAGTTTGTACAAAAGGATTGTTCCACACAGATTTGTTGTTTATTTTTCGTTTTGTCAACAATACACACTTCTTGGCTTCATAACCCAACACCTCTCGACAGTCTGCCTTATACAAAATTCGTTTTGTTTTTAACTGCTCCCATTTATATTTCTTCTTCAATAAACCATTAAACCAAACTAAACAACAACCCTTTTCATCTAAAATAACGGTTTCACCTGTATGTAAAATCACTAAAAAAATGACAACTAAAGATATTCCAAACTCAATCAAAATTTCTTTTAATGTTGATGCATTAATATAAAATAAAATCATTGCAAACTCTATAATACCTGCCTCATATAGTAATGCCTTTTTTATTGGTTTAATAATCAATACAATCCCCTTCTTATGACTACACACATTCTTTCTCCATAGCGCCAAGAGCATTCTTTTCCAAATGTTCTTGGCACCATTTTCATGTTTTATTCACAATCTCCAATCTCTATATTAAAAATGTGACATATTAATAATATAATCTATTGGGCTTGGTATCAGTACTATACCATTTTTATTTTTATAACCAGAATTAGCTGGAGGTGTCCATTTATTTGATGATTTACTTTTCTTATTGGATTGATTACTCTTATTGGATTGATTTCCCTTTTTCTTGGAATTATTGTTTCCAGAAGCTATATCAAATCCAGCATTTACCCCCGTTCTAAGAGAAGAAAAACCCAACTCATAAACTAAGTTTCGTCCTATTTGTTTTATCAGTTCTTCTGGAATTTTAGGATCAACTATTCCACTAAAATTAGGTGTTTCCAACCACAAGTTAGCACCCGAATATAAGATAGACTTTTCAATAGAATACCCACTATTCCTGCCTTTTATATAAAACCAACCAGCTTTTGCAACTGTAAGAACCTTAGCTGCCGTTTCTATACATTTTTCTCCTTTAAATAGCATTGACATTACAGGCATTGCACCCAAAGCACCTGTCACCGCATCTTCTAATACATTCTGCCATCCATAATCCTGCCCTAGCATCTTTGCTGTAATAAAAGAAATACCTACATTGGCCACTGCGCCAATAATACCCATTGCTACAAAATCCGCAATCTCACCATCATCATCTTTTTTGTTTACCGGGTCATTATCACAGTATACATACAGATTCTTATCCCACAAAGACATTGGTGAATCCAGCATAGCAGCTATATCGTCTGCACTGATAAACCTGCAAATTTCAGGTGCATAATAACGGCTCTTCAGGTAATACATGCCGGTTTCTTCATCATAGCAGTAGCCCTTATAACGGTATGGATTATCCTTACCCAGTGTCTCTGCCATGCTGCCTGTAATATCAAGCATTCGGCCCCAGCTGTCATATCTGTAGTTTACTACAGCCACACCATTGGCGTCAACAAGTCCTGTAATGGTTCTTAGATTATCCCTGATGTAGTAATAATCACCTCCCTTATACGAAATTGCAGAAAGCTGTCCATCCCCATCATAAAGGTAATACTGCCATACACCATTCTTCTTTTCTCCCAGGACACTGCCTCCTGCTGTCAGGTATTCTGTTGTAGTGCCGTTCACCTTCTTAGAAGTTCGGATGCCTGATGCATCATAAGTATAGACGGCCTCCAGGCCATCACCTGTTACTTTTTCAAGCAGGCTTCCCTTTGTCCAACTATATGTATACTTTCCGTCACTGAGCATATTACCGTTGGCATCATAGGTAAAGGTTCTGGTCTTTCCATCCATTGTAACAGCTGCCAGCTGGTCTTTCCATGTACTTCCATAGGTAAATGCTTTCTCAACCGTGCCACTTCCTTCCGGTTCTGCACTATCTGTCATCGGATAGCTTTTGACCTCCAACAGATTGCCGCCCTCATCATACTGATAGACAAAAGTCTTCTGCTGTACCGGATTTTCTTCCCGGAGCAACTGACCACTGGCATCATAATGATATTTCCAGGCTGTACTTCCATTTGTTGCTGATGTCACATAACCACGCTTATCATAACCATATGAAATTGCATCACTGCTATTTTTGATAGATGCAACTCGTCCGGTTTCTCCACCGTCCGGCGCTTTCATATATTGAAAAACAGTCGTATGCTTTCCGCTGTTTCTCTTAATAGATGAAAGTCTTCCCAGCTTGTCAAAGGTCTTTTCAATCTTTGCACTGCCACAGGTTACAGAGGTTTCACGGCTGTCCGCATCATAGCCTCTTGTAACGGTTCTTACACCAGCCGGCGTCGTCTGGACTTCCTTTACCAGGCAGTCATTGGCATCATAGGTATATCTGTAGGCTGTACCGTCATCAAAGATTGCTTCACACAATCTGTCTGTCAGGTCATAGCCGTAAGTACAGGATTTTCCGGATACCTGTCCGTCCACAAAACGGGCCACCCTTCCCAGTTTGTCATAGATATAACGCCCAATGGTATAACTTGTACCGTCTTTTGATGCTTTCACTTCTGTCACACGGTCAAGGTTATCATAAGTGTAAGCCACTTCCCAGCCGTTGGCAATCAAAATCAAGGAAAAGAATATTTATATTCGAATGTCGGTTTATAGTTCTTTCCATCAACATATATTTCATATTGCTCAGTCATATCATACACATATCCATAATATTCATGCGTATATATTTTTACATCCCTATACTCATCTATTTTTCCTCTCTCTTGAATAAACTGCGTTCCCAGATTATCGCTGACTTCTATTGTATCTTCTGCATTATCAGACCACTTGTCTCCAGACAAATAGTAATCCTTTGTCCCATTTACATGCCACAATATATCTCCCATACCAGAAATATTTTCTGCCCCCACATCAAAGGAACCAACAAACTTATATCCGTTTGAAACTTTCTTATAACATTCCGAATCAAAACTTACACAGCCTTTTTTCTCTTTTTTCTTTATTATTACAAAACAGGAATCTTCCCCATATATAATGTCTTGTATTTCACCTTTGGGCATTAACCAATTTTCACATTTGAATGCTTGTTCCGGTGTTTTAAATGTAATAAAAAAATTTTCCACTGGAATACATGCAGAATAGGGAACAACTACCAAAAACATAATCGTCAAAAAAATTCTTATCATCTTAATTCGTTGAGTCTTTTTTATCTTCTGTTTTCTTAGCCCAATACTCAATCCCATCATATAGATGAAAATTATAACTTCAATAATAACCCTAATCGCAATCATTCATATCTCCCTTTTCCTTATTTATTTTAGACAATCGAGTATAAGAAGTACTCCCATACCCGTTGTCTTTACTAATAATTTCATAATTATCATCTCAAAAGCTGCATCACTGGTAAAGCAATTGTTCCTATTCCTCCGGCAACGTAAGCCAAAGCTCCTACAATGAACAATCCACCTATTCCTATATCTGTATATTCGCTTTCTTCCATATCGTCTAATTGATTCATAACAGATGTTTTGTAATGAAGTTTCATATCTGTCAAATCAAAATACTTACTACTACTCTGTACAATATTATTTGATGTATAACTAACCTCCACACCAATATTATCAACTGCTAAATTGATTTTTTTCGTACTATCTCCTCTGTTTATCAACAACCCTACTAATGACGAAGAAAGCGGAGAAGATATGTCTGTCTCAGCATAAAAAGCAAAAGGCTTTGAAGAATTTCCGTACTGAGCAATTGTCTGAGAACTACTGTGACCACTATCAAAACTAATCGTTGATACAAATTTCAATACTTTTACAATATAAAAAATGAATTGATCTATCAGCATGAATACCAGACAGAAGAAGTTTTGTATACAGCAATAGAAGAATTTGCTTACACAACGTACAATCATAGAAGACCTCATTCTTACAATAACTATAAAACCCCCTTTGAAGCACGAAAAACAGCATGATGCCATTTGAAAAAGGGGCATCATCATAATAGGATTTTTTTAGCCCTTAGTGTTACAAAAAAGCTTGACCACAACAGATCGTGACACTGGTGCCCTTCGGTGCCATGACAAGGGCTTTATATGCCGTACCCAGAGGTTTCCGTACTGCGGATGCCCCGCAAGAATGCGGGGCATTTGAGAACAAAGTGGAATGGTTATAATATTTCTTCCCATGGTTTAACTTTTTTCATGTTAACATCATCAAATGTTACTCCCCATTGAGCAATTTTTCCCCTGAATATACTTTCGTTAATTCCGCCTTCATAACTATTCTTTCCATCATTTATTTTTCCACTATCTAAATATACATAAAAAGTACTCCAATCTCTCCAATGTAAAATATTTATAAAATAGCTCATTGGCTCTTTCTTTCGAAATCTTTTTATTTCATACGGAGAAATCACTGCACATTTGCGACAATCTGTATAACATGATTTTATATTATTCTCTATCCTTCTTGTTTTTAATTCACTCCATCGATATCCCTTACTGCGGTTTCGCCATTTGACGGTACAGCCTTCTTTATCCATCTCTATCACTCTGCCAAAGCTAAACCATTCTCGAATCAATATTACTTCTCCTACAACAATCCCTATTATAGTATACGTTAACCATGCTTTTTCATTTGCAAAAAAACCATACGCTATACATATAATAGACATGATTATAAGAAACCAAAAACCCACTTGATAGATTTGCATATAATATTTTTCAGGTATAATTATAATTTTATCCTCATCCACGTTTTAATGTATCCTTTCTATTCTCCATTCTTTTCGTCCTCGATAATAATACACTCTCTTTCTATATACTTTTTTCCCTTTCCTTATAATCTGATTAGAAATTAAAGTACGTTTAAAACTATTTTTTACCGATTTTGACGCTTTAGTTTTTGAAGGGCCTGAATTAAAAATTCTACTTGTAATAGCACCTACAAACTCTCTTCCCGCATTTTCCACTACATCAATTACATTATTAGCAACTTTATCATAATTTGTCTTATGTGGCAAATTAAGTCTTTCACTAATATTCAATGAAGAAGCCGTCCATGCTATCGCTGCATTAAATGCAATACTCTTTGGTTCTTCACCATCATATATGCCTTTACCAGTTGTATAAATTACATAGAATGCTCTAGATATATTTTTAATCGGAATCAAATTGATAATAAATCCTGCTACAAAATCACTCAGATAATCTTTTGTTCTATATTCCTGACCTGTTGCAGATGTTGCTGCCCACGTCAAAAATGTACCTACAGCCGCACCTATCAGTGCCGGAATTACTACATTCCAAAACTGACCATTCTCATCTTCCCTATAAACAGGATTATTATCACAATAATTATATAAATTTGTATCAACTAATGCCATAGGAGACTGTGTCAATACAGCATAACTATCCGCACTAATAAACCTGCAGATCTCCAGCTGATAGTAACGGCTCTTCAGATAGTACATCCCCGTCTCTTCATCATAGTAGTCCCCCTTAAATCTGTACGGGTTGTCCTTTCCAAGTGTCCCTGCCATGCTTCCTGAGATACCTGTCACTGTTCCCCAGCTGTCATATCTGTAGTTTACTACAGCTGTACCATTGGCGTCAATCAGTCCTGTGATCGTCATCAGGCCGTTACGGATATAATAGTAATCCGCACCCTTATAACGGATAGCCATCAGCTGGCCACTGCCGTCATACAGATAATGTTGCCATGTCATCATCACGGCAGCCCCATCCCGGAATTCCAACTGTATTCTCGAATTTTCAGAAACAAGTTTTCCGCATTGAGTTCTACTTTTCTCAGACATTCTTTCTTACATGTATTCTTACATTTGAAGAATATCTTATCTAGTTTTCTTAGTTTTCGTGATGTTGAGGTCATTGTATTCCTTTTTTCTAAGAATGTCAATAGTTATTTCTTATATTTCCAGAAATTATTGACGAGTTTCTGGGATAATGGTATAATAATCTCAGAAAACGAAAAGGCATGAACCTCTCAGTATCCCAGATGTTTCATTTCAATCAGCCGAAACAGTATCTATGTTTCTGTTATGACTGTTCTTTATAAGGATACTGATATTTCATAAGACAACTGATGATGATAGAAGGAGATTTTTTCAATGAAGAGCACTGTAGGTGAAACCTTAAGAAAATGTAGAATTGCAGCGGGGAAGTCCGTGCGGGAAATGTCTGAATTACTGACTGCCAATGGTTTTAAAGCATCCGAGAAGACAATTTACAGCTGGGAGAACGGCAACAGCCAGCCCACCCCTGACGCCCTTTTAGTCATGTGCCGTGCCTACGGTGTCGAAGATGTCCTCGGCACATTTGGCTACGCACCTGAGAAACCAACCACCATTGCCGCTCATTTTGACGGTAATGAATTTACACCTGAACAGATTGAGAAGATTAAGGCTTTTGCCGCCTTTATCAAGTTCGATGATCAAAGGAAGTGATTCACCTGAATACTTATGAAGAATTATTGCAGGATGCCGATGATGAACAGGTACACGTTCATGAATCTGTTGACCTGAACGGAGACAGCACCGGAGAGAAACGTCTGAACGGTCTCTATGTAGATGGCCATATTGCGCTGGATTCACAGCTGAAGACCACCGCAGAGAAGACCTCCATTCTGGCTGAAGAAATGGGCCATCACTTTACAAGCGTCGGTGATATTACCGATTTGAAGAATGTGAACAGCCGACAGCAGGAATTGGATGCCCGCCTGTGGGGATATAACCGTCTGATCGGACTGCGCGGTATTATCCGTGCCTTTGAACATCACTGCCAGAACCGCTATGAGATGGCAGAATATCTGGATGTTACGGAAGATTATCTCGAAGAAGCCCTGGCCTGTTACCGAAGCAAATACGGCGTTTATACCGTTGTTGATAACTATGCGATTTACTTTATTCCCAATATAGCTGTTGCGAAACGTTTTTAGAAAATATGGTATTAAGGTACCTAACAATCCGAAAACTTAAAATTTTTGCCCTAATTTACATATTGTAATACCACATAACATATGCTATAATGCCAGTAGGCAAAAAGATAATGCTATTCCATAGTGAACAGCAACGAAAAACCCTCGGAGTGCCATCCGAGGGTTTTTCTATTCCTGATTTTGGTGTGGAAAGGCTTAAATCCACAGGCTAGTTACCGACTATGTTTTTGTTTTCTACAAATTAAACTATTAAGAACCAATCGAAAAAACTATGAAAGGCAATACAAATAAGTTTATGAAGATACATGAGATTACCCCCAAAGATTACACAGACCTGCACCGTCTCTACTGCCAGCTGGAGGATGACTGGACCTCAGACATCCAAGACATGATTCGCGTTCTGGAAGAAGTGAAAGATGACCCGCATTATCATCTGGTGGGTATTTTTGACGATGCAGACAAGCTGGTGGGAACCATTACCCTCAGCAAATGTCTTGATCTGACGGCCAAAGCCCGCTTTTATTATTCCCTTGAGAATCTGGTGATTGATGAAAATTACCGCCAGCAGGGATATGGTCAGGCCCTGATGCAGTATGTAGAAGACTATGTGCGCCGACACAACGGACGCTATGTCAATCTGACATCTTCCATCCATCGCACCGACGCACATGAATTTTATTATCGTATTGGTTTTCCTCGAAATTATACCGTAGGATTTAAGAAAAACGTGGTGGACGATTAGCAATTTAAAAGCTCCGGCCGCCGCCCCCGTGGGTACCTCCGCCGCTGCTCATATGCACGCCGCCTCCGCCTGAGCCGCCGGAACCGCCTCCGCCCTTCGGTTTCTCAATATGACGTCTTGTTACCGTCCGGTTCATAAAGCGATCCTCTTTGGCATCCAGATGTGAACCGGATGCGTCAAAGTACGTCCGGCTGTTGGTTGTCACACGGCCGCCGCGTCTGAATACCATGGCAAAAGTCACAACTGCGCCGATGACAATAGCGATAATCAGTCGAAGCAGCACACCAAAGGCATCCATGCGGGCACTTCTATCTGTGGAGCGCCCCATATAATCACGGACACCTTTCAGGAAAGCATCGCAGGTGCCCTTATAATCGCCATCTGTGATGTGATTATAGCAATTATCCAGCACTTTATTGATTCTATAATCATCATAATAATTCATGGCCTGCCCCTGGGTCGCCATATAAATCTGCCGATTATCCATATCAATCAGAAACAAAATACCCGGATATTCATCTCTCGACATGGATTGACCGATTTTTTCCGCATAGGCATCTGCATAAGCCTGAGCACTCAATCCTCCTGCATCATCCGTTGTCACAATAGCGATATCTGCACTGTATCTCTCAGAATATTTTTCCAGTTTAGTCAAAAGTGACGCTTCCTCATCCGCCGACAAAAGATCCGCCGCATCATAAATACCGCTGGCTGACATACTCGCATCAGCCGCTGCCTCCCCATCCTGATTCGCTGTCAATACAGTCTCTGCGGCTGATACTGTTTCACCGGCCGTTTCTACCGTCTCCGCGGCTTCTGCCTGAAAGGCTGTCATCACTGACGCCATTCCAAGGCCCATGACCAACAGCATCACCATCAGAAAATTCAATATTTTTTTCATTACAACAGCCCTCCAATCACCATCAGAATCGCAAAGGCCGCTGCCGAAATGCCTGCAAACCAGCCTGCCACTTTTCCTCTGCTCACAGGCGGTTCACCAATGACCTTACCTGTCTGACCATTCATGGCAAATATATAATCTTTGTCCCTGTAACGATAGGAAATAAACCAGATTGGCAGATACACATAATTGCTGCTGATATGGTCATAATCCATCTGTTGATGGTCAATATGTACACTTGTGTAACCGGAAATCGTTGAACGGGCGTATTCTGCAGCATATCCGGCCACCTGCTGCTTCACCTGGGGCAGTAAATCCTCTGAACGATAATCTCCCTGATCCGCCTCAAATCCTGCCAGATACGGAATCTGGAAAGTTTTCAAAGTCTCAAAACGATAGGGCTCCAGCTTTGCCATCAGGGTATCGTCCATTTTCTCTGATGCGTCATGGGGTACTTTTGTATATTCCAGACGCATTTTTCTCCGCACATCAAAGAAGTCCGTCTCCGTGTATTCTGTTTCGCCACGCACATAAATATTCACCCGGGTTGCCGTTCCCCGGACATCCACACTGGCATTCATATCATACAGCCAATATGGAATGTACAAAGGCTGCAGACGCTGGATATTCTTTGCCGCCATAAAGCCCTTCGGCGAAAATCGACCGTTATGACACCATTTTCTGAAGGCTGCCTCCGCTTTCTCCCTGTCCAGTTCAAAAGGCAGCACATAGGCCGGCCGCCAGTCTCCGCTCAGGCGGTCCGCCATCACCAACGGTGCCCCACAGTATTCACAGTGCGTGGCACAAGTTTTGGCTCCCGCTGACAAAAGGCCGCCGCAATTCACACAATAGCGCTGTTTATCTGCCGGTTCTTCGGCCGCATTCTTATAATTCTCCTCATCCGGTCGGATATCCTCACTGTGATCACAATGCGCACAGTGAAGCTTTCCAAGCTTGATATCATATGACATATCTGCCCCACAGTTCGGACAGCTGAAATTCACAATCATTGTTATTCTCCCTGTATCATAAATTTATTTTTTCCTGACCCTATATCTCTTCACCCAAACATTACCTTAATCATACCATTTTCTCTCCCCGGTCGCAATCAATCCTGAAGTAAAAAAAGGGACTTTCAACGAAAACGATTTTGTTCCATTGAAAGCCCTTTGCTGTTGCTTGAAGCTGCACACTTTTTTATTTTTTGAGAAGCGCCGTCATATCTTCAACAAGTTTTTCGACGTCCCGCTTATTCACCAGTTTTCTGGCCTCACCGTTGATTTCTGCCAGATGGAAGCTGCTGTCATAGACTGTAAATGATACGGTTGTCTCGGTATCATCTTCCCACTTGACAGCAACACTGATGGCCGCATCACCGGTTGATTTTGCCGCTGTATCCAGAATCTTCTCCGCCGACATGCCTGAAAGATCACTGTAGGCAGAAGATAAATCTGTCAAAGCAATTTCTGTATCTCCGGCATACCATTTTTCTTCTGTCTCTGCCTCAGTCTCTGCACTGTCCGCCAGATCATCCGCTTTGGCAACTTCTTTCTTTACCAGATGCCAGCTGTCACTGCCGATGGCAACATCGATACCCTTTGCATTATTCAGAGAACCGGACAAAATCGTATTATCCGTAAAATCCGCTGCTTTCTTTTCAACCAGTTCTTTGATCGTATCACCGCTGACAACATGAACTTCTTTTGAACCATCTAAGGCTGCATAGTAATCGCCGTCTTCATTCTGACTGCCGATATGCAGTATCAGCTGTTTGGCCACCTCAACAGTTTCCGTTTCAGACTCTGTTTCTTCTGTATCTGCAGTTTCCTGTACACTTTCTGCTGATGTTTCTGTCACTGTCTCTGCTGTGGTATAATCCACAGAAATGTCCGCTGTCGGTTTGTCCAGGCCATATTTCGACAAATCTTTGCAATTATACTCTACATGGCTCTTAAATGTGATGCCTGTCACAGTATTGATAAACTGTGTTACAGATGATGATGCACAATTCTCTTTTTCCTCACCGTTTTCAAGAACTATCCTGCCGCCATCGCTGTCATTCTTAATTTCCAGTGTATGGCTGCCGGATTTGACATTGATATCCGTAATGCTGTCCGAAGTAATGGTTGGGAAACTCTCCATATCCGCCAGTTGATAGATATCCGAATTGAACGTATCGACAAAATCGGACGCCACCAGGTAAACCGCGTCATCTACGCTGATTTTCAGATAGGACCCACCGGCCGCATCATTGGTATCACCCACGGTAAATTCTGCCTCTTTGTCGTCACTGGCCGTATATCGCACAGTCAATACCGGCGAATCCAGACCATATTCCGACAAATCTTCCGGTGAATCCAGTTTTCGGGTAGCTGAAACCGCACCCAGGGCATTGGTCATGGTCGTCAGGCTGTCCTGGTCAACCGGAAAACTCTTGTCCTCCGCATTATACCAGGTGCCGTCCTCCTCCTAAAGGAGAGACTTTTGCCGTCTTTTTCATAAGAAATGGCTGTAATCTGACCACTGTCCACACTGCTGATCACCAGAGAGTCATCAGAGCTGTCCGCATCCTCCGACCTCTGACTCAGCTTCACAACGAGTAAATAAAGAACAGCTGCCGCCGCCAGGCAGATGATAGCAATTATAAGCGCTTTTTTCCTGTTCTTCATATGCTATTTACGCCTCCTTCTAAACCATACGACACCGCCGCCGATCACAAGGGCCACCGGAATCAGGATGACAACGGCACCCCAGAATCCCGCATCTGCAGCTGTCACTGTCAGATAGGTTGTGGAAAGGCTCTTGGTCGGTATGGAAATACTTTCTTCTTTATCGATCATCCAGCTCATCACGTTGCTGATGAGTTCATAATTACCGCCGGACACAGCCTGATTCATATTTTCATCCAAGATTGCTGAGGATGAGAAATAAACCAGTTTTGTCTCCACATCATTATAATTTTCAGTGACTGCAGCACCCACTGTAAACGATCCCTCTTCATCACCTGAAGCTTTTTCCGTTGTTGTCAGATTCTTCAGATCCGTTTTAATATACGACTTGCTGCTTGTCTGCAAAAGAGCTTCTGTTGTCACAGTGCTTCGCACATCATCAGAAATATTGATATTCTGTGCATACGGCATTAGCACCAGATCCTTGGATGTCATGCTGCCCACTGCATCGGCACTCTGGATTCTCGGGATCAGATAGGATGGATACCCCGGATAATAATACTGGCTGTTGCCTTCAAAAATCAATCCCGCACTTGTGGAAAGACCATAATTATTCAAAAGTTCTGCCAGATTCGGCATATCCGTTTCTGTATAATCCGTGAATATCAGCACATGGCCGCCATTTTCCATATAAGACAGGATTCGATCCTTTTCGTCCGCTGTAATATCCTTCTGCGGTCCGTTGATCATCAGACAGTCTGCATCATCCGGTACAGATTCACTTGTTACAAGATTCAATTCTTCTATATCAATATTTTCCTTTTCAATCTGGCTGGTCAGGGTATCAGAAAAGGATGCTTCATCATGACCTGTCAGTGTATACAGTTTCGGCAGAGTATCTGATGTCACATAATCAATAGCACTGGTCAGCTGACCTTCTGCGTCGAATCCGGTTGTCTGACTGCTGTATGTGGAATAATTAAATTCCGACTGATAAATATCACTGTAATTGATGACTTTATATTTGTCCCCACACACAACGATCAGGCTGTTGTCTGACAGGGAACTGTCTGTATACTGCTTTGTAAAGGACGGATTGACCACCGGATCCTTTGTATGCACTTTGATATGACCAGACAGAGACTCATAACGTTCCAGCACTTTCTGGATCTGTTCATCCTCCTGTCCGCTCTGGGCAACCAGATAAACATCCACATCTGAATCCAATCCCTTGACGAACTCCTTCGTCTGATCTGTAATCGTATAAAGCTGATTATCCGTCAGGTCAAACTGTGTATATTTCACCGGAATCTGACCCACTACCAGATTGATCACCACAACGATGGCCAGCACAACGGCTGTCATCAAGGCATCGCCGCCCCAGCGTTTGCGCTGAATGGACTGTATCGTCAAAAAGATGCAGAATCCGATAATAGACAGGTAATAGACAATACCCGTTATATCAAAGACACCGGAACCGAAGTTAGAAAAGAAGGATGTCATATTAAAGGCACCCAGCACTTTTGCCACAGAACCGGCCATCCATTCTGATTTTACAAAGAAAATGATAACATTGACAGCTTCCGCAATGATAGCCGCCGCAACTGCGATCTTTATATTGGATGTCAGGTTATACACCATCCATGCTGCAAAAAGAATAACGAAAATCCAGATAACAAAAGATGCCACCGCCGTTGACGGCAATGCGTTGGTGATCACACCTGTAATATAAAATACAAGCAGCACAAAGAATGTCAGCAGTGCTGCAATAACCTGACTCTCCGTTACTGATGAGATAAACAGGCCAATGGCAATGCAGGCTGCACCATACAGGAAATAACCCAAAATGGCTGTATAAGCCATCGACAGGGAAACGGTACCGAACCGGCTGAGAATCAACGGATAAAAGCAGGTGATCAACAGGGCCAGGCCGAATACTGTCACCATCGCCAGATATTTACCAATGACAATTTTCCAGAGTGAAACAGGCGCCGTCAAAAGCAGCTGATCCGTCTTCCGGTTTTTTTCTTCCGCAAGGATACGCATTGTCAGGACCGGTGTCATCAAAAGGAATAAGACAATGACGCAGGACAATGTGTAGCCGAAATACGGATAGCCTGAAGACAGATTGATCACCGCAAAATAGATACCGATCACAACCAGCATAAAGGCCATGCAGATATAACCTGTCATGGATGTAAAATACGAACGTAATTCCTTTTTATAAATCGCTGTCATGTTCTGCTGCCTCCTTTCCGTCTTCTTCATCTGTCTCGTCAGTTTCTCCCGGGTGCTCTTCATGTTCTTCATGATCTTCCTCATGTAACTCATCTTCATGAGAATCTTCTTCATGAGGATCTTCATTGTTTTGTGCCTTTGCAGATGTTTCACTACCATCGGCTGTCAATTCAATAAAGACATCCTCCAATGACTTCTTCATCTGATTCATGGCATAAATCGGACACTGGACAGCTGCCAGTCTGTAGAAGATCATCTCACGGACTTCTGTCTTCGGATCGCTCTGGATCATCACATCGACACAACCTTTTTCCTCAGAATCCGTATATTCAATATTTTCAACACCATCAACAGCATCCAGTACGCCTTTGATAGCCGCCTCATCCCCTTTGACTGTCAGATGCAGTGTTACCTTATCTTCCATGAGCTTGCCAAGATTATCCGTTGTGTCACTGGCCACCAGTTTGCCGTGGGACAAAATCAGCACATCATCACAGACTGCACTGATTTCAGACAAAATATGGGAACTCAGAATGACGGTATGTTTCTTGCCAAGACTTCGGATCAATCCGCGCATCTCAATGATCTGCGCCGGATCCAGGCCGACTGTCGGCTCATCCAGAATAATCACCTCCGGATATCCAAGCAGTGCCTGGGCCAGACCTACACGCTGTTTGTAACCTTTGGACAGATTCCGGATCAGACGGTCTGACACCGCCTCCAATTTGGCATCTGCGATCACTTTCTGAACCTCTTCTTCCTTTTTATTCCTGGCAATTCCTTTTAATTCGGCCGCAAAACGCAGATATTCAAGGGGTGTCATATCTGTATACAAAGGCGGGATCTCCGGCAGATAACCAATACATTTCTTGGCCTCCTCCGGATTCTCCAGCATATCATGCCCGTTGATCATAATGCTGCCTTCTGTCGGTCCGATATAACCGGTAATCATATTCATCGTTGTGGATTTGCCGGCACCGTTCGGTCCCAGAAAACCGTAAATATGGCCTTCTTCCACTGTAAAACTCAGATGATCTACGGCAATATGATCGCCGTATTTCTTCACAAGATTTTTGACTTCTATCAAAGCCTCTCTCCTCCTTCTCACTATTTGAACAGACAATTACGAAACCCAAGAATTTTAACATTTTCCATATCTAATGGGTTTCGTAATTGTCTGTTTCATGCTTTATAGCATGCTATTTTCTCTCAAGGTATAGCATAACCAATATTTGTGATGCTTTGGTGGGGATTTTGTGACGAAAAAATGACCATTCTGTGAACGGTCACAAACGGTCATTTTCTTCTGTATTTCCATTTAATTTTTATGATCAATTTTCATCGGCAGGCTGCTTGTCCGCACCGGAGACAATGCGGTTATAATCAGCACTGTCCTGCTGCCATCGCTGATAACGGCTGTCTTTTCTATGGTCTTCCAGCTGGTACTGCGATCCCAGATAATTTCCCAGCCATGTACTGATCTTCTTTGCACCGCTGTAATTCAGATGATTGCCGCCGTCACGACTGTCCGTCAGCCAGTCAAAGCCCGTCTTTGTCATCATATCCTTCATATTAAAATCAATAAAAGGAATATTTCGATCAGATGCGTAGTCCGCCACTGCCTGATGTCTGGCCATATTCCATGAGTTGGCTGACGACATCTCCACAAATAGCACCTGAATGTCCGCATTCCGGCAGATTTCAACAAACTGATTGAGGCTCTGCAGCGCTATGGCATCTATTTCTTCCCGATCATCCGTCTTCGCCATATAATCGGACCCTTTGTAAGCCACCCGGTCATCCGAATAGCGGTACCCCTTGGCCGCATCATGCCATGGTTTCTGCGGTTTGCCCATCAGCTCTGAGATCGTCACACTTTTCCAGCGATCATGATATTCCAATACCGGAAAAAGATAATTGGCTGCGGTCTTGACCAATGAGGTCAGATGACCGTCCATGTTTTCCTGGAAAAGGGCGTCCGTCTCCAGGATAACAACTTTTGGTCTCTGGCATGTCAGCACTTCCTGAAGCAATCTCACGGACTGATCGATGGTCTGATTGGGTTCTCCACAGGCAAAGCCTGAAATGCCATGCGTTTTCCACAATTCCATAGGTGAAAATCCACTGGCCAGATCACTGTTGCCGATAGCCACCACATCCAGAGAATCCTTTTCTTCCCCATAAAACCCTCTGGCTCTGTAATTGTGCATGCCGCCGCTGGCGGAATTCGACCTTGGCACCAACGTCTTCGACATTCCCACCAACAGCAAAACCGTCAACAGCACAAAAGCAATCATTTTCAATGCCCGTCCGGCAAACTGTTTTCTATTAGATATATGCATTTCACTGACTCCTCATTCACGAAGTTATTTCTGCGTATTAAACATATTTCCCACTTCTGCTTCCGTCGCTGTCTGAAACTCCTGCCCATTATGCATTTGGATTTAGAAGTTAGCATACAATGGATCCACCACGCCATATCCGCTGCCATAGGCTCCAAGCAGTACAATGGCACAAAATACCCCTGCATAAACGGTCCACCTGAGCACCATCGGCCATGATGCAATTCGCTCACGTATACAAATACCTCTTTCTCTGACAATACCCACCATCAGCATCAGTAAAGCGCCCATCGCCAGCACAGCCAGATCATGTCTGTCTAACCCCAGCTCAAGCCAGTTTCCTGTTGTTTTTCTAAACATGGATTCAAACATCTCCGCAAAAATACGCAGACTGTTTGCCCGAAACAACAGCATGCCGATATTCACCAGTATAAAAGTTCTGATGATCAGCAGCAGCTGCCATGGCCGGCTCTCCTTCCGAATCCCGGTTTTTTCATAAAAACAATGTATCACCGGTTTGCCAAAAAGGCCGAATAATGTCAATACATAGTAGTACATGCCGTAAGCCACATATTTCCATGCAGCTCCATGCCAGAGTCCATTGGCCAGCCAGACGAAAAACAGCGCAAACGCCGTTGGCATTGCCTGCCCCAGATGGACACTCAGATGTTTCTTGGCCCATCTTCCCAGCTTCATATTTGTTTTCGACAATGTCACTGGATAGAAAATATAATCTTTGAACCAGGCCCCCAGCGTCATATGCCATCTTCGCCAGAATTCACCGATGGACTTCGAGAAAAAAGGCTGATTGAAGTTCCGGGCAATCTCAATGCCAAACAGTGCCCCGCTGCCCCGCACGATGTCCATGCATCCGGCAAAATCCGCATAAATCTGCAATGTATAGACGAACATCGCCAGGATCACAATGCCGCCGCTGTAATCCGACGGACTGCCGAAAACGGTACTGACAAGCAGCGCCGACCGGTCAGCCAGCACCATTTTCTGGAAAAGTCCCCAGAGGATCAGCTGCGCGCCAAAGGTAAACTGCCGGTAATCAGCCCTGTGTCCTTCAAAGGCCTGCCCTGCAAGCTGGTCGTAACGGCTGATAGGGCCTTCCGTAATATTGGTGAAAAGGCTGAGGAAAAGTGCCAGTCTGCCGAAGTGATGATCCGCCGCTGTCTGCCCCCGGTAAACATCGATCACATAGCCCACCGCTGACAACGTATAAAAAGAAATGCCCAGAGGCATCAACAGTTTCAGCGCCGGCAGCTGAAAACCAGGCTCCAGATGGCTTCCCAGCGCATTGATATTGGCACTGAAAAAGTGATAATATTTCAAAAAGGCCAGAAGCCCCACATTGATCAGCACCATGGCAAACACAATATGGCGCTTTCGGCGCATCATAACTGCCTTTCTGGTTTTTCTCTCTTCTTTTTCCAGACTTTTACGCACACTGTCAAAGGCCTGCTGCTCCCGCTCCATAGCCAGAGCTCCCAGATAAACCGAAACGGTTGTGATCAGCAGAAAAACGATCAGTTTTCCGGAGGCCAGCCAGTAGAAGAAATAACTGCCGCCCAGCAGCACCAACCACCGTTTTTTCAAGGGCATCAGGTAATATAAAGCCACCAGCACCCCCAGAAAAAACAGCAGATAAAAATAAGAGGTATAACTCATCCCGGACTAATCCTCCTGAAGCCGCATGATCAGCTGCCACATCGCCTCCACAGACTCAAAATTCTCCGGCACCACATCCGTCGGCAGAATCTCCACATCAAACTCGTCACAGATCTCCGTCACAATCGTCATCACATCCAGAGAATCAATCAGTTCATCCGACACCAGATGCTTCTCATTCACATAATCAATACCCGATTTCACTTTATTTAAAATATCTAACAGTTCTTTCATGTCAATAGCATCTCCTTCCATTTTCACTCTATTATCTACCACAACTAATACTTGATAACACTACTTCTTATCCCCTCAACCTCCGATGGGCAAGCCATCGGATTCCTGCAATAGCTATCTTGTTTGCAAAACCCAATAAACTTCTGATAAGTGCATGTCTGACGGACGCTTCATAAGCAGGTGCTCCCGGCACAGCCAGTACTTAGGCACTGTCTTTTAGTGCCTTATGTACTGCTGCTAGTGCCGGGCAGTGCAAACGTGCCTGCTTTGAAACGTCCGTCAGACACGCACTTTCAAAGCCCCGATTTTGCAAACCTGATAAACTAACCGATGGCCTGCCCATCCATTAAATCTGTATAGTAGCTCTTCAAGTATTTCCTGTCGATTTTGCCGTTGGCATTTTCCGGCATCCTCTTCACTCTGATGCATTCTCCCGGCCGCATATACGGCGGCAATTTCCCTTCCAAAAGAACCCGCATCTGATTTTCATTTTTTGGACCGCCCTCATAGAACAGGACAATTCTGTCACGCACTTCATCGTAAATACTGACACAGCTCTTGACATCAGAGGCCGCACCGGCGGCGGCTTCAACTTCACCTAACTCGATACGGTATCCCATATGCTTAATCTGAAAATCTCTGCGTCCCAGATACAGCAGCTCGCCGCGGTCATTATAACGGACCAGATCACCGGTTTTATATATCTTCTCCGGATACCATGGGTTCAGCGGGTTCTGGATAAAAGCAGCATCCGTTTTGTCCGGATCTCCATAATATCCGTCGGCTACAAAAGAGCCTCTGACGCACAGTTCGCCGATTTCTCCTGGTGCCGCTTCCGTACCATCCTCACGAAAGATGATCAGGTCACAGTTGTCGCAGGCACGCCCAATAGGCAGTGTTTCACTATCCGCAAAATCCCGGTCCACAATGTAATAGGCACAGATATCTGTTACTTCTGTCGGCCCATACAGATTGGCATACAGCAGCTCCGGCATTTTTCTCCGCCAGTAATTCAGCTGTTTCACCGGCATCACCTCACCGGCGAAAAGAACCTTCTCCATATACGGAAGGGACACATAATCCAGCACTTTCCAATTAGCCACTATGGACAAAGCCGTCGGCACCCAGTAAATGGTATTCACTTTTCGACTGTTCATATACTCCAACAGACGCACCGGAAAAGCAAATAATTGCTTCGGCAGAATCTGAAGTTCTGCGCCTGCTGCCAGAGTTGTATAAATATCCAGCACCGACATACTGAAATAAAAAGGTGTCTGGCTGCCGAAAACCGTCGCTTCATTGATATCAAATGTCGTTTTCACCCATTCCGCATAAGCCATCACATTTCGATGGGAAACGGCAACACCCTTCGGCATGCCTGTGGAGCCGGATGTAAAAAGGGTATACACCAGATCCGTATCCACTGCTTTTCTCCGAATCTTTGCCAGCCCTTCCCGATCCTCAGGCACATACATGGCCTTCTCATAAAGAAGAATCTTCGGACTGTCTTTTCTTTCGGAGGCAAGGGCTTCCCTGACTGTCTCTTCATGGTCCCTGTCGGTAATAATCGCCGCCGGTTTCAGCACACTGAAAATCTTGCGGATTCTGTCCCAGGGCATTTTGGTATCAATCACTGTATAGAAATCACCGCCGTAAACCGTTCCCAGCATTGCCGCCAGACAGGCCGGTGTTTTTTCCATATAAACAGCCACCGGACGGTGTGTCAACCGGTGCTTCAGCAGTAAACTGCCGATCCGCGCTGATGCCTCTCGAAGCTGACGCCAGGTCATCGATGTATCTGTATCGGCACAGGCTGTTTTCTCAGGCCGCCAACCGACTGAATGTTCAAGATATTCCAATATATTTTTCAAGCTATCGCCCCCTGTTCTCTTTGGTGCCCCTATCATAGCACAAAAAAATCCGAAAACAGGAAAAGTCGGGGTATTGTAAGAAAGTTATATGGAGTGAAAGAATTCTGAAAGAAAATTTAGTATAACTATAGACAAAAAAGGATGCCCTAAGACATCCTCTTACATAGAATTTATTATTTATTTCTCCGCTTCCTCTATCACACAGGTATGTTCTCGCGTCACTTTATCATAGTTGACACCCACCAGCAGAATATTTCCCCTATAATCTTCGAGGCTCTTACAGTATTGTTTTTCTTTAATCTGAGCAAGGGCACCCTCGGCACTGTGATTCCATTTCAGTTCAACCACCAATGCCGGTTTATCCGGGAACTGTCTGCGAGGCAGGAAAACCATGTCAGCCAACCCTTTTCCTGTGGGCAGTTCACGATATACAGTGTAAAAATTTCTTGCTGCATATAAAGCAAGTGAAATGGTATAACTCAATGCATTTTCATCGTTGTACTGAATATGTGCCGTTTCAAAGTGCGCCTGTTCAATCCCTTCAGCGACTTTCTCAGGATATTTCTGCCAGATAGCCTGAAGCGTATCTGAAGAATTCTTTAATGCCTTGGAAACCTCACCCCACTGGGATGCAGCAACGGCATTGATGTATTCGCCCCGCACTTCACTGTTTGGAATGAAAACTTCCTTGTATGAAAAATCATATCCCAAATAGCCAAGATGGATCAACAACGTCAAAACATCATCCTCACTGTAGAATGTCGTCATATCATTGGAAAATGTTCCTGTATTAACCGGAATTCTCTCTCCCGCCAACATACTCAAAACATCATCCTTCAGTCCTTCAAAGTTCATATCAATATAGAACCGAAGAGCTTCAAATGTCTCCGTCCGATTCCAGTAAGAATCACAAATACCGGTTAAAACAGCCGTCACCACAGAGCGCGGACTGTAGATGGATTTGGCCTTCTCAAAATGATAACCGTCATACCATTCTTTCAGTTCAGACAAATTTCTTCCATATTGCTTACATAAAGCGGCAACTTCCTCTTCCGTAAAACCGACAAATTCTGCCAAGGGTCCCGGATTCGTCATAGAAAACTCATCAAACATATTAAGTGCTGAATGTGTGCCATATTTCTTAATCGGCAAGATTCCGGTCATGTAGGCAAGATGAATATACGCCTTGTCCTTCAGGAAATCCCTCAGGAAATCCAGATACTGTTCCTGCGCTTCATGGTTCTCGCGATATTCCCTGAAAATGCAGTCCCATTCATCAATAATAATCACAAACGGACATTTCGTCTGCTGGTAAACATCCTGCATTGCCCTGCTAAAATTTTCTTTATCAAAATAATTAATATCCGGATATTCAAAAAACAAATCCCATAAAACTGATTTTTTTACTAAACGCAGCATCTCATCCATGCTTGATGTCTGACTGAGGAATTCCTGCATATTCAGAAATATTGTATTATATTGATTTAATTTCTTCTCGCAGGCATCCGCTTTGGAAATCTTCAATCCATGAAATAATTCCCGCGAATCACACCCCCGGCTGTAATAGGCCGCCAACATATTGGCCGCCATCGACTTGCCAAAGCGTCGAGGCCGGCTGACACACACATATTTCTGATTGCTGTACATGACCCTATTGGTATATTCAATTAACCCCGTTTTATCCACATAAATCTGAGAATTCAAAGCTTCTCCAAACTTCTCATTCCCAGGATTCAGATAACCACCCATGCACCGCACCTCCTTCTATTGCCTGTCAGCCCTGCCTGTATATACATTATGTATTCGTGCTTATTTATGAAGTTTTTTGAAATTTTACTTGGCTCTGAACAGTTACATAATAATATTCACCGAATAAGCCGTTTATGCGGCATGCCGCTCCTTCGTCATCTCAATGGCACTGTCCATATTCCCGGATGCTGCCACTACAAAAACAGGCAAACTGTCCTGATAACTGCTGTTGATCTCACATTCCCAGTATTCCAGCCTTTCCCCGTCTTTCTCAATGCACGTCAGAAGCTCCGGTGGAATACGCCATCCATCTGATTCTTCTGTCATCATGGTAACGGCCGCTGACAGAAAATAGCGGATCACACTCTGTCCATGACCATTATCCTTGAAATCCGTATCCAGTCTCCTGAGATATTTCTGAAAAGCGGCTTCTTCAAAAATAGCCAGACTGCTGCCATACCACTTGGTCACAATATATTGCTTATTGCTGTCCATCTGTAAATCTGTACATCCGTCTGTCCTAAGTTCAACTGCTCCTCTCATGTAAACCCCTCCTAATTACTGCAGCTCCGCCAACAGCTGCTTCTGTCACATGACTAATGTACCTCTCTTCCATCAGCCAACACTTCTCCCACAAGTCTTAATAGCGATTATGAACAACTTCTATGGCTGCAATGACATCCCGCATCTTGAGTTCGGTTCCGTCATCCAGAACTGCCGTCCCCGTCAGATGCCCAAACACCTGATGCTGATCGCTGGCAATTACTTTCATATCAATCTTTGCTTTTCTGTCCAGGATCGGCTCAAAAATCCCCTCAAACCGACCATCACTGGATGAAATCGTCCACGGATCCATGTAATTAAAATTGCCCTTATCATCCTGTCCGATCATAAAAACAACTTCCTGAAGCTTATGGGCACGGCCATCATAGAAAATCACATTCTCAGTGGCACTGCTCCGATCACTGAATCCATAGCCGAGATTGAAACCGAAAGGTACACCGTTCAGCCTTGTACTGCAGGTTCCCCAACGCCAGATATTGTCATAAGTCCACACACCGCGTCCCCAGTCAAGGACAGCCATATCTTTTCTCCCATCAAAAATATAATCGCGCCCGTCAAAGTTCACTTTGCCCTTGACCGGCATACAATTCACCTTCTGATTGTAATAAAAAGCCTTCTGATTCTCCTTCCACGGTGTTGCAATACAGATGCTGTCCATCTCTGGCTGCTTCATCAGAAGATCCGCCGTCAATGTCTTACCATCCTGAAAATCACGGAAAACACACTGAATTCTTCTTCTATGCGGCTTCACCGTATAACGAAGATGAATCCGACCATTTCTGAAATCCGCATTGCCATCGTCCGATGTCCTCCCCAGTCCCAATCGTCCCATAGGCATTGCCGTCAATATGGTCTCAGTATGTTCCTTTCGTTCCACAAGATCAATCAAAGAAACACTAATTAATCCCGCATATCCAAGATCCGACAGGGTAAATGCAACGGCATAATGTTCATTGCCCGCAAGATAATAATCCCATTCCTTAATGCGAAAAGAAGGGGCTGCAATATTCTCGCGATTATACTGCCAGACCGGTCGTCTCGCCCATCCAGGCGTTACAACGTATCCCTGCTTATCCAACAACTTCTGAACATCCGTTACCTCATGCTGCATAAAGATCCCTCCTGTCTTCTCTTATTTTGAACGTATATTATCAGTATAACAAATTTTTTGAAAAAAAATAGTCTTTTATACATATTTCATAAATTTCGGTGCAAACTAATGCTGTCACCCGTCAATATGTTAGCTTTTCCGTTCACAGCATCAAGTGAAAAATATTTCTCACGATTACATGTTGAACGGACTCAGTTTTTTCGCAATTGAAAGGAGATTATCAAAATGGAAGTAAACAATTCAATTAAATGTGGTGTTCATGATTGTAAACATCATGCAGGCAATGTGGAATACTGTACCTTAAACTGTGTCAGCATCGGCGCCTGCGAATGTTCCCCTAAGACAAAAGAGGGCACCGACTGCGAATCTTTTGCAGCCCGCTAAACTAAAAAAAGGGCTGCACCAATAACCCCAAAGCGTGCGGCCCATGTATATCAAACTATGAGAAACACGCTCCGCGAGTTTCTCAAGTTATCGCGGCCTCTACACTC
>ERZ773103.1526-NODE-1526-length-24317-cov-4.130121_pt1 | contig 24317 bp, 22 predicted proteins | sample MGYA00511118_ERZ773103 | MGnify/ENA primary metagenome ERZ773103 (study PRJEB29015, sample SAMEA2737821) | human gut metagenome | biome: human gut; feature: human-associated habitat; material: faeces | place: China | collected 2012 ... | reverse complement strand
GTATCGGACCTGGATCTATCTGTACAACACGTGTTGTTGCAGGTATCGGTGTTCCTCAGATCTCAGCTGTTATGGATTGTTATGAAGCAGCCAAGAAACACAATATTCCGATTATCGCTGATGGCGGTATCAAGTATTCCGGTGATGTAACAAAAGCAATCGCAGCTGGTGCCAATGTCTGCATGATGGGCAGCATGTTCGCAGGTTGTGATGAAAGCCCGGGCAGCTTCGAATTGTATCAGGGAAGAAAATACAAAGTTTACCGAGGCATGGGTTCTATCGCTGCTATGGAAAACGGAAGCAAGGACAGATACTTCCAGTCAGATGCCAAGAAACTGGTTCCTGAAGGTGTTGAAGGCCGTGTTGCTTACAAAGGCTTCGTTGAAGACACTGTATTCCAGCTCCTTGGCGGTCTCCGTGCAGGTATGGGTTACTGCGGTGCAAGAACAATTGAAGAACTGAAAGAAAACGGACGTTTCGTGAAGATTTCTGCGGCAGCTTTGAAAGAAAGCCATCCGCATGATATTCACATTACAAAAGAGGCACCAAACTACAGTGTCGATGCTTAATCTGTAATTGTTCAGAGCCAAGCAAAATTTCAAACAACAGGTATAAAATGCTTGCATTTTTAAGTCTGTTTTTGAAATTTTATTTGGCGAATACGCCACACCGACGAAATGCGTAGCATTTTGGAGGTTGGCTCTGAACAGTTACAACAATATATAGTAAATATCACATTCCCGGGAAAACGTCAAGCAAAAACTACCGTTCTGATGTCTTTAGTCTGCATATTGACCTTTATTCTACACATTCAATTTTGCTGACGGAAATCTCATAGGCCGTCCGCTTTTCCACTACATCGTTATCCAGCCGTTTCTGATATGTACGGCTCTGAATCCTTCCCCAGAGATGGATATGTGTTCCCACTTCAAATTTGCCGGCAAACCGTGCATTTCTTCCCCAGCAGATACACGGCAGATAATCCGACTTGCCATACGGCCTGTTGACAGCCATCAAAAGGTCTGCGATCTCACGTCCAAGAGGTGTCATCCGATATACCGGCGGTTTGCAGATATAGCCATCCAGATAAATGCTGTTCGGCTTTGTCAGCGTTCCTTCTTCCCCCACAAATGCAAACTCCCGGACAAATACCGAAAGAATCAGACGATTTCTGCTTTCTTCATGCTTATTATAAGAACGGAACTGTCCGTGTACTTCCACGATCTTCCCCCTGTAGCTCTCCTTCACATCCACAAGCCGCTCAGAAACCATCAAAGGAATCCGATCCTCCATATGACTCAGACGGTTGACAACCACCTCCAGCATATAAAAGCCTTCTCCAAAAACTTCATGGCTGTATGTGAATTCCGAATCAACCGTTCCAACGATTGTCACCTGATTGTTATCCATTGCTTTATCTGCCATCTTTTAATCCCCTTTCACCACTCCGGTAAATATAAGTTTTTTAATATGTATTTATATGTATTCTGTCCACATCCGATTTATGCTATCTCTTTTTCATGAACGGATATGCTCTCATCACGCCTCTTTTGTCTGAATCAAACTGTCATGTGACAATTACAAATCTACCATGATTTACCATGAAAAGAAATTCTCATTCATCGACAGATTCTTCCATTTAATGGCATTTGCAGGGGGCCATCGGTCATTTTTCGGCCTTTTGAATGCATTTATTCCGTTTTATTATAGATTTCCGCAATAAAAAACTTGAAAAACCTTTTCGTAATTGATATGATAAATAGCGTTGTTAAGCAGATTCTTTTTCAGAAAGAAGGATTTATATGAATATAAAGAGAGAAGATACAAGAAATATTGCCATCATCGCTCACGTTGACCACGGTAAAACGACTCTGGTAGACGAACTTTTGAAACAGAGCGGTGTTTTCAGAAGCAATCAGGTTGTACAGGAAAGAGTTATGGACTCCAATGATATCGAACGTGAACGTGGTATCACCATTCTTTCCAAGAATACAGCAGTTTTTTATAAGGATGTCAAGATCAACATCATCGATACACCGGGACATGCCGATTTCGGCGGCGAGGTAGAACGCGTCCTTAAAATGGTAGACGGCGTTGTCCTCGTTGTAGATGCTTTCGAAGGCCCAATGCCTCAGACAAAGTTTGTTCTGAAGAAAGCCCTTGAACTGGACCTGGCTGTTATCGTATGTATCAACAAGATCGACCGTCCTGAAGCAAGACCAGACGAAGTTATTGACGAAGTTCTGGAACTGCTCATCGATCTCGATGCCAGTGAAGAACAGTTAGACTGCCCATTTGTGTACGCTTCTGCTAAGGAAGGTGTGGCTATGCTTGAGATTGGTGATGACAGCAACAGCATGCAGCCATTATTTGAGACGATCATCAACCACATTCCTGCTCCGGAAGGTGATCCTGACAAGGGCACACAGGTACTGATCAGTACCATTGATTACAATGAATACGTTGGCCGTATCGGTGTCGGCAAGGTCAGCAACGGTTCTATCCGTGTGAATGAAGATGCTATCATCGTCAATGCCCACGACCCTGAAAAGCGTCGCAAGGTGAAAGTCAGCAAGCTCTATGAGTTTGACGGTCTGAACAAAGTGGAAGTTGAGAAAGCAGGCGTCGGTTCCATCGTCGCTATTTCCGGTATTTCCGATATTCATATCGGTGATACACTCTGCTCCCCTGATTTTGTAGAGCCAATCCCATTCCAGAAGATTTCCGAGCCTACAATTTCCATGAACTTCCTTGTCAACGACAGCCCATTAGCCGGCCGCGAAGGCAAGTTCGTAACATCCAGACACCTTCGTGAACGTCTCTACAAAGAGCTGAATACCGATGTCAGCCTCCGTGTTGAAGATACAGAGAACACAGACTGCTTCAAAGTTTCCGGCCGTGGTGAACTGCATCTTTCCGTTCTCATCGAGAATATGCGTCGTGAAGGCTATGAATTTGCAGTCAGCAAGGCAGAAGTTATTTACCACAAGGATGAAAAAGGTCATCTTCTTGAGCCAATGGAACAGGCTGTCATCGATGTACCAGATGAATTCTCCGGTATTGTTATCGAGAAGCTGAGCTTCCGTAAAGGCGAACTGCAGGGTATGTCCCGTTCCAACGGCGGTTACACTCGTCTTGAGTTCCTGATCCCATCCCGTGGCCTCATTGGTTATCGTGGTGAATTCATGACAGATACAAAGGGTAATGGTATCCTGAATACTATTTTTGACAGCTATGGCCCATACAAGGGTGACATTGCTTACCGTCAGACAGGTTCCCTGATTGCATTTGAAGCCGGTGAAACCATCACTTACGGTCTGTTCAATGCACAGGAACGTGGTACACTGTTCCTCGGACCTGGCGAACAAGTTTACCAGGGTATGGTCGTTGGTGAAAACCCTAAAGGCGGCGATATCGAGCTGAATGTCTGCAAACGTAAACAGATGACCAACACCCGTGCTTCAGGTTCCGATGAAGCCTTAAAGCTTGTACCACATAAGGTACTGAGCCTTGAGCAAGCCCTTGACTTCATTGAAAATGATGAACTTGTTGAAGTTACACCGAAAAACATCCGTATCCGTAAGAAGATTCTGGATCCGAAACAGCGTATGCGTGCGAACAAAAAGTAATTTTTGACGCGTGGCCTGTCATTTCTAAATAAAGATATAAAAAGCGTCTATTCAACACAAGCCGCTCTCGCTGCCAATGCTAGCAGCGGTACATAAGGCAGTAAAATACACTTCCTAAGTACCGGCGAGCATTGAAGCACTTGTGTCTGAATAGACGCTTTTTATATCTTTTTCGGGAATTTTGAGGCCACGCTACACCCTAATTCGTTTTGACTAGTGAATGCTGCTTCTGATTAATCCGTAATTTTAGTTTGTTGTTATTTTTATGGTCAGAGCAGAGGCTTTCCAGGTGGAGTTGTCGGACTGCATTTTCACGTATCCTGTTGCGGTGCCGACCGGCTGTTTATCATCGGAGGTGACTAATTGTGTGCTGAAGTCATAGGCATTGTCCTCTCCTGATTTTGCTGTCAACTGTATATCCTGCGCAATGATATCTTTATCCATCTGCTGTGCCAGTTTCATCGGAGCTATCATTGAACGGTCGGCCAACAAATCTGCGATACAATCAACTGTCATTATCTCTCCGAATTGTTTCTGAAAATAATCTTCCATTCCGTCTATTGATACCATTCCGGTCTCATCGCCGGTCTCGGCAGATGCTATCTCTGCATACTGGCTGTCAAATTCATCGGCATCCTGCACTGTACCGCTTAAAAATTGATTAAGCACCGCATTCGCGCTTTCTTCAGAACTGTTACCACTCTTCTGACAACCTGCCGCCAACAGCATAACCATCAATACTGCCATGCATACGGAAATTCTTCCAAGACGTTTTAACTTCATCATACCATCTCCTCCTGTTCTTGAATCGCGTGAATCTTTGTACTTTTTTAGAAGCATTTTCTAATTATAGGTTATCATGCATAGATTATTCTGTCAATATTATTCTTCATTAAATAGTATTGTCTTTTAATACATATTCTGCTATCATAAAAATGAAAGGAGTTTGTATGGACCATAGCGAATCTCCCATTATTTTAAGATTAAAAAAAGCCACTACAGAGCTTCTTCTTTTAAGTCTTCTTGACGAAGAAGATATGTATGGCTACCAGTTGGCTTCTGAAATAAAGCAAAGAAGCCATGAATTGTGTGCCTGTAAAGAGACATCTCTTTACCCTATATTAAATCGTCTTCTTGAGAAAGACCTTGTTTCAACATCTAATGTTGTAACTGAAAAAAAGAAAATTCGTGTTTACTACCATCTTTCCGAAACAGGCAAAGAATATTACGAAGACATGAAGAAAAATTATGCTGCCTATATTACCACTGTCAATGCCTTTTTAAAATTGGAGGTCTGAAAATGGAAGTACCATCATCCATCACAGATAAAGAAATTCATAATTATCTTTCAGAAATTAAACACCAGCTCGCTTTTACACACTCTCCAAAAGAGACAGCTTCTATTATGCAAATGATAGAAAGCAGTATCGATGACTTTCTCAGTGAACATCCTTCTGCCACAATCAATGATTTAACCAATCATTTTGGTTCCACTGATGAATTCAAAGAAATGTTTATTTCCTGTGCCGAATCGGAACAACTTGAAAATCATTTAAATAATTCACACACGAAGCGAAAATATATTAAAATCTTTTTGTTCGTCGTTGCACTTATTTTACTTATATATATTGGCATTAGAATAAAATTCTATATAGATTTGGCACAAGAAATTCCAGCATATGAAGTTATCAGAATCGAATAATTCCAGGAGGATTAGCTTATGAAAAAAATATTCATTTTTATACTTGCCTTTTTAATGTCATTCAATACCATTTGCTCATTGCCTGTATTTGCAAATACCATTAATGACGGCACTACAACTGAGTACACTTTCTATGATGACGGTAGTTACATGGTAACACGCATTACTGAAGAACCAAATGCTATTACTACTCGTTCCTCATCTACTACCACCAAATCAAAAATTTCCAGTTACTATTCAAATAACAATGTAGAACTCTGGTATGTAAAAGTCACTGGCACGTTTACATATAATGGAACCTCATCGAAATGTACTGATTCTCGCGTCACGGCTGCATCTTATAGTAGCGCTTGGAAAATAAGTAATAAATCAGCGAGTAAATCCGGTTCTTCTGCCACAGCTAAAGCAACTGCCAATTTTTATGTTGGTTCACGTATAGAAAAAACAATTAACAAATCTGTCACCTTAACTTGCAGCGCCAAAGGTACTTTTTCTTAATCTATTTTATAGCCTTTAACACAAAAATGAAGGAATATCCTGTATCCTACAGTCTTCCTTCATTTTTGTTTTTTACTATCCTATTTTATTTTACGCCACTGCATTCCCATGTTTCTGTATCCAGCAGCAGAAATTCTTCTGTTCCAATGGGCTTGCCGTCACGGTAAGTTGAAAAGACATCACAGGAAATCAAGTTTCCTTCTTTTGTAATCATATCCATCGGTGTATGGCCCACTATCTGCAATAGTTTCCGCGGCTTATACAACCGCATATTGGAATGCTGGGGTCTGAGCCAGATAGGCGAGGCATCGTTCCACATTTCGTTTGGACCGAGTTCGTTAATGGCCGCCACCACTGCCTCCACGTCATGATATTTTGCTTTCGGTACAACGCTCTCTGCAAAATAATCCAATACCCCCGCATGGGAAAATAACACGTTATCTATTTTCTGGACATAGCTAATCGGATTGCTCTCCGGGAGTGCATCCCGCAAATCCAATAATTTTCTTTGCACGGTGTAAGCTGCCATTGAACTGTAGCCACTCTCCAGGCGATGCCAGAGATAGCTCAGATCATGATTGCCATAACACCAGGCTGTCTCCGGAAATTCTTTGGCAAAATCAATAGCTGCATCATAGGTTTGTTCATACAGTGCAATATCATACTCTTTCCCCCAGTCATCCGGAATATCCATCAGACACACTGCACGGTCCGCCTGTTTTGCACGCATAAGCACTGCCGCCTGTTCAAACATCCACGGTTTCAAATGCACATCCGGTATTACTAAAACTTTCATCGAATCACCCTTTCTTCTCATCTGTTATCATTATAAACCTTACCAAATAAATACTTGTCCCCTGCTAACAAAAAAGACATATAAAGTCTAACTTTTTGGCGACACCTCAGTTCACTTTATATGTCTCTTTGAAATTGTCATTTTCCTCAATCACCGATTATTCAAAAATTTGTTTCAACTGAATAGATGTCGGTGACGGCATCTTCAATGGCGCTCCGCTCATCATAATATAGCCTTTGTCATAGTTGACTTTGAAGGATGTCATGGAATTGCCTTCCTGATTGACAGACACAAACATCTGATCTCCCGGCATAATCGCCAGGTCTCTTGGATATTCACCACTGACCGGAAGAATACATAATGTCTTCATCATCTGATCTTCTTCATTAATCTCATAGATTGCTACAGAATTGTTGCCAGAGTTGGTAACAAAAAGATATCTGTCGTCCGGAGTCAATTTCAACGTAATGGCACTGTTGTAGTTATCATACTTCTCAGGCAGTGTAGAAATTGTCTGAAGCTTTGTAAAATGAGCAGTCTCAGCATCATAGGCATACTTCGTCACGCAGCATTTATTCTCATGGGTCAGATAAGCATAACGACCATCCGATGTAAAGATCATGTGCTTCGGTCCGGATTCCAATTCGCATCTCAGAATATCATGGAGCTTGATCTTGCCTGTTTCATGATCAAACTCATAAACCTTTACCTGATCCATACCAAGATCAACGGCCATAATGAAACGTTCATCCGGTGAGAAAATTGCACAATTCACATGACAACGGTAATTCCTTCCGGCAATACTGCCAAGGCCCTTCATAAAGACTTCATCCGTCACACCCTGAATCGTACCATCCTCATTTAATCTTAAAACAGTCAACTTGCCATCATGATAGCCTGCTGTCAACAGATAGCGGTTGGCTCTGTCCACAGACAGATAACAAGGCCTCAGACCATTCACAGAAGCTTTGTTCATCAATTCAAGACCGCCGTCCGGCAAAATCTTAAAAGAAGCCACGCCCTCATCACAATTGCTGTACAAGTACTGTTCGTCATGGGATAATCTCAGAAATGAAGGATTGTTGATCTTAAATGAGTCCCTTACCTTAAAGTATGCATACTCCACATTCGCATCCAGAATATAAATACCGTCACTCTCGCCTCTTGTATAAGAACCCACATATGCTACATATTTATCTGCCATTCTAAAAACTCCTCTCAAAGTCATCTGCCATTCAAAGCTGAACCCCTTTATTTTTCAAAGAAGAAATTCAATTATCAATTCAAAACAGGCACACTTACCGCTATTTTCTAAACGTAAGTGTACCATATTCCATCTCAGATGTCCACAATAACCCCAGTTAAAACATTGACGTCCACCCCTATTTGTAGTAAGCTCATACTGTTATTATTTTATTCATAAACCACATCGTCTTATTTTTAGAATTATACTCAACGCGAAACGCTCTGTATTCTTAGATAGTTACCAATCATTTATCCTTCAAAGCAGGCACACTCGCGTTGAAGGATAAATGATTGGTAACTTCAAAAAACTTCTGCGTTTCGCTCACTGTTTAAGGAGGATTTTACTATGGAAAAAATTGCCAGTTTTACAATTGACCATTTAAAACTTGTTCCCGGTGTTTATGTTTCCCGTAAGGATACCATTGGCAAGGAAGTCATCACAACTTTTGACCTGCGTATGACAAGCCCTAATGATGAACCGGTGATGAACACAGCCGAAGTACACACCATTGAACATCTGGCTGCTACTTTTTTGCGCAACCATCCGGTTTACGGAAACAAAACCATTTACTTTGGGCCAATGGGCTGCCGCACAGGCTTTTATCTGCTGCTGGCCGGTAATCTGACTTCCAAAGAGATTCTTCCGCTGATGATTGAGATGTTTGAATTCATCCGGGATTTTAACGGTGAAGTACCTGGTGCCAGCCCGAAGGACTGCGGCAATTATCTGGATATGAACCTGCCAATGGCTAATTATCTGGCCAAACGCTATCTTGACAATGTGCTGTACAATATTAATGACAGCAGACTGGTTTATCCGGAATAAATGACAATACATAAAAACTGCCCGTATCTCTATTTCATGAAATACGGGCTTTATCTTTTGTAAACAGGATTCCTCTTGTCATATAACATAAGCAAACTGTTTACACTTTCTATTCTCATTCATTTTTCTTTTATCCTGATGTTCTCCAATTCTTTTATCTTTTGCACATCATATCATCTACATTATGACAAAATCAGACTGCCTATAAGTTAAACTCCTTAAACAGTTGTTCCTGGTAATCACGATCAGTAGCTGCTTTGATGATATCCTCACCTCGATTCTGCTCTGACAACAAAATATTCAGCTGATTGATTCGCTCTTGTCCTTCCTTTCGTCCTTCTGAACGTCCCTCTTCTCTCTCTTCACGCATCATCTCTTCTAACAGCATATATTTTCCCTCCCAGTCGCGATTCTTCTTAATACTTTTAATTCGTTCCTGCAGCATTTTCACATAGTCATCTTCTGTCTCTGCCTCATCCGTCTCCTGAGCGACATACTGAAGAAAACGGACAAGTTCCACTGGCACCTCTGATTGATTCTTTCCTTTTGTACTCAGAATAATCGTCTGACTGCCATCATTCAACGCTTTTCCCGTCTCCTGAATCCGATTCTCTATCGTATACCGATACAAACGATTTCCAAAAGGATCAAAGTCACAGATGAAAATGACATATGTATCTGCCAGCTGGTCATAACTTTCTCCTGCAAGTAGTGCATCCATATCCATCTGTGCATGATAGTATCTGCTCCGCTTTGCCAAAGCTATTTCTGTCTTGACCTGCATTTCTACATTAAATCGACGCCTGGTACCCTCTTCTTCCGCCATGACATCTAACCGCACACCATGATATTCTGGATGATAGGTGATACTTTTCTCTGTCACCACATGAATCGTCAGAATCTTCGTATCCAATACAAGTTCCAACAAACGTCTGCATTGTTCCTCATCGGACATCACCGCCGCGAACATAAACGCATCTTTAATCGTTAAGTCCTGTAATCTCTTTTTCATTTGGCTCCTCCCATACAAAATGTGCAAGAGGAATCCTGTATCTCTATTATACAATTTGTATCAACATTACTCAATAATTTTTCCAGATATCTTAGTGACATATAAAGATACGCGATGATTATACAAGCTCAACAAACCTGAATAAAAACAAAAATCTGCGGCATACTACCATAAAATCCAAACCATCCAAGGAGGTTTCATATGATAGAACCGCAGATTTCTTTTCATCCGGATCACTATTTTCCAAAAGCTGAATCGCTCACTATAGCACAGTCTGACAACACCGACGGTACTGACGGTTCAGACCGGATGACAGTCCGTGATGACCATCTTCCGCCTTACATCGGCGATTTTCCGCCAAAATCTTCTTCACCCTCACAGGATGAAAAGATGGTATAACACAGCCAGCAAAAGCAAATGCGCCGGATAAAAGATATAAAAACTATACTGCATCATTTTGGTCTGTCTTCCTCTTTCGCCATTATAAAGCAGAATCGGGATCAGGGCCAGCACCGCATATACTTCAACACCGCCCATAGCCGCCAGAAGGATTGCCACAATTAGGTATTTTTCCAAAGAACGCTCGCGCAAATAATAAAAAATGCAAATGATCATCACGCCGGTAAATCCGTAATCTGTATTCAGAAATTCAGCAATCAGGCCAGCCACAATAACCACCAACAAGCGATAGAGCGCATCAGGAATATCCAGGTTATCTATCGGATGCTCCAAAAACCAAATAGCCAGAAGTCCCAGTCCCAGGGTAAAAAATACATTCTGATGACCCGTATATACCAACCGGTGATAAAAAGCCAGGTCAAAAGGAACCTCCGAAATCAATGCAAAAATACCCATACGCAGAATATATTTCTTCATGTTGCGGGTATGCACAGCCCCTTCCACCAGCAAAAAACAGTAGATTGGAAAGGCTAATCGTCCGATAATGCGAAATCCCATCATCCCGCTGAAACAAACCGCTCCCAGATGATCAATGAACATAGACAGACAGGCGATCAATTTCAGTACTGTGCCGTCCAGTCGCTGATACCGGGATATATTGACCGAAGGATTCATTTATTTTCCTCCCTGTTTCTGAGCCTCAATCCGCTCTGCCAGATCATTGAGATACACCCAACGATCCATCTTTTCTTCAAGGGCTGACTCATTCGCATCCTTTTCCTTCATCAGGTCATTGAGTTTTCCGGAATCCGTGGCAAACTTCATCATATCCGCATCAATCTGTTCAATCTTCGCTTCAAGGGCTGCAATGTCATCATCAATGGTATCAAATTCCTTCTGCTCGCTGAATGTAAACTTTAATTTCACCGGTCTGTTCTGCTTCCAGTCTTTGGAATTGTTCTTCTTTTCCACGCTGTCAGCTTTTGTCTTATTGGTCAGACTCATATCCGGTGCTGTGCCAAAACGCTTCTCATGGGCTTCCAGATAATCGGTATAACCGCCCTCATACTGTCGGATGTGACCCTGTCCGTCAAATTCCAGAATACGATCCGCCACATTATCAAGGAAATAGCGGTCATGGGAAACAGCCACGACAATGCCTACAAATGAATTCAAATAATCCTCCAGGATTGTCATGGTCGGAATATCCAGATTGTTGGAGGCCTCATCTAACAGAAGGACATTGATATTCTGACATAAAACACCAAGCAGATACAGACGGCGCTTCTCACCGCCGGATAATTTGCCGATTGGCGCATACTGCATTTCAGGTGTAAAAAGAAATCGCTCCAACATCTGGGATGCACTGATCCTGCCGTCGCGGGTAATAATATATTCTCCGATGTCTTTGACATAATCAATAACCCGCTGGCGGTCATCCATTTCCTTCTCATCCTGGGCAAAATAGCCCATACGGATGGTCTCCCCAATCTCAATGACACCGGAATCCGGCGCCACCTGTCCCACCAGCATCTTCATCAGTGTGGATTTGCCGCAACCGTTCGGACCGATGATGCCTACCTTTTGATTTCTAAGGAAAATATAACTGTAATCATCCAGAATGACTTTATCACCATAACGCTTGCTCAGATGCTGCAGTTCAATGGTCTTTTTACCCATACGTGTCTCAATGGAATCCATCTCCACAACCTGTGCCTGCTCCGGTGCCGTTCCGTTCTTCAGCGCCTCTAACCGTTCCAGTCTGGCACGCTGTTTGGTGGTTCTGGCACGGCATCCTCTCTTGGCCCATTCCAGTTCCATTCTAAGGACACTCTGGCGCTTGCGCTCCGTTGCCAATTCCATCTCTTCTCTGGCCGCCTTTAATTCAAGGAACCCGGAATAGTTGGATTCATAGCTGTAGATCTTGCCCTGACTGATCTCCAGAATCTTGTTCGTCACCTGGTCAAGGAAATATCGGTCATGGGTCACCATCAGAATCGTTCCCCTGAAATTCTTCAGGTAATCTTCCAGCCACCGGATCATGGCACTGTCCAAATGGTTAGTGGGCTCATCCAAAAGCAGTACATCAAAATCCTGTGCCAGCACCTTAGCCAGAGCCACTTTTCGCTTCTGGCCACCGGAGAGCTGATCAATGGGCATACTGTAATCCATAATCCCCAACTGACTTAAGTTACTCTGAACCTTCCATCCTGTCTCGTCATCGCCTGCATAAGAAAGAATCGTCGCATTCTCCGGGAACTTCGGCTCCTGAGGCAGCCATGCCAGTTTCAGCTGATTCTGCCGGATAATATTGCCGGAATCCGGCACTTCATCGCCTGCGATCATTCGAAGCAGCGTGGATTTGCCGGTGCCATTGATGCCCACAATACCGATCTTGTCACCTTCCTGAATACCGATGGACGCATCATCGAAAATCGTCTTCTCACCAAAAATTTTGCTTATATGTTCAATATTCATTATATTCATAAAAAAATACCTCTATCTATTTTATCTTTAATAATGATAAATGAAATTTACATAACCGTCAATTGTATTTTCCATTGAAAAAGCTTGCAAATTAGCTAAAATACGGTACAATAGGGATTGCAGTCTAAATTATTAAAAATTGACGTAACTGCTGAATGATATGTACACAAACAGAAAGGTTTATCTATGATTAGTGCAAATAATGTTACTCTGCGCATTGGCAAACGCGCACTCTTTGAAGATGTGAATATTAAGTTTACCGAAGGTAATTGCTATGGTCTGATTGGCGCCAACGGTGCCGGAAAGTCTACTTTCCTGAAGATTCTCTCCGGTGTCATCGAGCCGAGCAAGGGCGACATCGCAATCACACCTGGCCAGCGTTTATCCGTACTGGAACAGGACCATTATAAATATGATGATTATCAGGTATTAGACACTGTTATCCTGGGCAACAAACGTCTCTATGAGATCATGAAGGAAAAAGACGCTATTTATGCCAAAGAAGATTTTACAGATGAAGACGGTGTTCGTGCCAGCGAACTCGAAGGTGAATTTGCCGACTTAAACGGCTGGGAAGCTGAAAGTGATGCTGCGACGCTGTTAAATGGTCTCGGTATCGACACAGATCTTCACTATGCTTATATGCGTGAACTGGACGGCGGTCAGAAGGTCAAGGTTCTTCTTGCCAAAGCCCTGTTTGGCAATCCGGACATTTTGCTCTTAGACGAGCCGACCAACCACCTGGATCTGGATGCCATCGCATGGCTTGAAGAGTTCCTGATCAACTTTAACAATACCGTTATCGTTGTCTCCCATGACCGTTATTTCCTGAACAAAGTCTGTACCCATATCGCTGATATTGATTATGCCAAAATCCAGCTTTACTCCGGCAACTACGATTTCTGGTATGAATCAAGTCAGCTGATGATCAAGCAGATGAAGGAAGCCAATAAGAAGAAGGAAGAAAAGATCAAGGAACTGCAGGAATTCATCCAGCGTTTCTCCGCCAACGCTTCCAAATCCAAGCAGGCAACTTCCAGAAAACGTGCCCTTGAGAAAATCCAGCTGGATGAGATCCGTCCATCCAGCCGTAAGTATCCATATATCGACTTCAAGCCAAACCGTGAGATTGGCAACGAAGTGCTTCACGTTGAAGGCATTTCCAAGACCATTGACGGTGTGAAGCTCCTTGACAACATCTCCTTCACCCTCGGCCATGACGATAAAGTAGCTTTTGTCGGCCCGAATGTCAACGCCACAACCGCTCTTTTCAAGATTCTGGCCGGCGAAATGGAACCGGATGAGGGTTCTTATAAGTGGGGTGTTACCACAACACAGACTTACTTCCCGAAGGATAACACTGCTGAATTTACAAGCGAAGACAGTATCGTTGACTGGCTGATGCAGTACTCCCCTGAAAAGGATGTGACATTTGTCCGCGGTTTCCTTGGCCGTATGCTCTTCTCAGGCGATGACGGTCTGAAGAAGGGCAACGTTCTCTCCGGTGGCGAGCGTGTCCGCTGTATGCTTTCCAAGATGATGATGTCCGGCGCCAACACCATGCTGATGGACGAACCAACCAACCATTTGGACATGGAATCCATCACAGCCCTGAACAACAGCCTGATCAAATATCCGGGCGTCCTGTTATTCACTTCCCAGGACCACCAGTTTGTACAGACCGTTGCCAACCGTATTATGGAACTGACACCTGGCGGTCTCATTGACAAACAATGTACGTACGACGAATATCTTGAAAATGATGAGATGGCAAGAAAACGCCAGATTCTCAATATGGAAGCAGAAGCTGACGATTAATTTACAGACAGGTACTTGTCAGCAAATCTTAAGGATTTTTTAAAGCCTTTATCCGGCTTATGTGCTATGCTAAGAGCAGCAGAGAAATGATGGATCCATGATTTCTTTGCTGCTCTTTTGCTGTTAATGTACTTAATCATCGGAGGCTTGAAAATTACTTATGATAAAAAACAAACAACTCTTATTGATCATACTGATTATTTTTATTCTGGCTGCTGCCGGAAGTTTTTTCATTCTTTTTGTCGATCAATGGCATATAGAAATTGATGATGGCTCTGAAAATAATGTCAAAATCGAATACGGCGATACCTATGATGGCGGCACCGTCACTGCCGCATTAAAAGGCCGATATCTGTTAAAGAAGGGATTCCCTGTTGCTGTCACCTCAGAGGGTTCTGTCAACAGCTCCAAGCTTGGCAGTTACACCATCAACTACCATGCATCTTTCCTTTTCTGGAAAGGTGCGGACAGTAAAACGGTGACTGTTGAAGACACAGTTCCGCCGGAAATTAAGCTGACAACCAATCCGGATCATTATACCCTTCCCGGCCATCCATATGAAGAAGAAGGCTATACGGCATCCGACAATGTAGATGGTGATCTGACGGATAAGGTAACCCATGAAGAAAAAGACGGAACAGTGACTTATAAAGTTTCTGACAGTTCCGGTAATGGGACAACCGTCACTCGCACCATTGTCTATGACGATCCGATTCCGCCGGTCCTGGCCTTAAAGGGTGACAGTGAAATAACCATACAGGCCGGTTCTGATTATACCGATCCGGGATATACCGCCGAAGATAATGTGGACGGTGATCTGACAGATAAAGTTTCTGTGGATGGTTCTGTCAATACCTACAGCGCAGATACTTACACACTTACTTATAAAGTTCAGGATAATTACGGCAATGAAGCCACGGCCACCCGAACAGTCACTGTTGAGCCGGTCCGCCAGGCAGACACCGGCAACCCTTCCGGCAAAATTGTCTATCTGACCTTTGACGATGGTCCCGGTGAATACACTTCCAAGCTTTTGGACATTCTGTCCAAATACAATGTCAAAGCCACCTTCTTTACCGTTGGTTCCGGTCACCCGGATTTGTTAAAAGCCGAAGCAGACGCCGGTCATTCCATTGGCATTCACAGTGCTACACATGATTATTCCAAAATCTATGCCAGTGAGGATGCTTTTTTTGCCGATCTACGCAAACAGCAGGATACCATTGAAAATGCCACCGGCATCCGGACAACCCTTGTCCGTTTTCCCGGCGGAAGTTCCAATACCGTCAGCAAAAGCTACTGCTCCGGTATTATGACCAAACTGACCAAAGACCTCACGGATATGGGATATCAGTATTTTGACTGGAATGTCACCAGCGGTGATGCCGGCGAAACAACCAATACATCCGTTGTCGTTCAAAATGTCATCTCCGGGATTCAGCAGCATGATGTCTCCATTGTCTTGCAGCATGATATCAAAGGCTTCAGCGTCAATGCCGTGGAACAGATTATCCAGTGGGGACTTGCACATGGGTATACATTTCTGCCCCTGACCGCTGAAAGCCCGACGGCGCACCATGGTGTCAACAACTAATAATCATCGCATGGTTCCACGATATAAAAAAGAGGCTGTGAAAAATGAGTAATAAATTCATTTTTCACAGTCTCTTTTAAATGATTTTTCAACCATATCTTTACATATAGCATCCCAGAGGCATGCTGTTCTGCTGCAGCAGATGCAGGATAGAGCCTACAATCTGTGCACAAATCTGCAGAATATATCTGCAATCATTCTCCACAGACTTCACTGCATGCAGATATTCTGTATGACATTTCTTAATAAATGCACAAATCTCATCCGCCGACCGCATGTTCACTTCCTGGAAATGTGCATGTGTCTCTTTCATTTTTCTCACAAACTCCCTGAAATCCACTTTCAGCTGTGCTTCATAATGAATATGTTCTGTCATAGTTCCCGGATATTCAATATTATGCGGGAATGTAAAATAATCCGCAATATAATGGGTAATGACACCGAGATCCTTGGACAGACCGATGGTCATGCCTTTATTCTTGTCATATTCATCAATGACTTTATTAATCTTCTTTTCAAGCTTATGGAATGTCAGATCAATTCTGTGTTTAGTTGTTATAAAGCTGGGCACAAGGTCTGGTTCCAGACTTCCGAATCTGAAAGCCAGAGGATGGTCGATCATGTCTGCATCCACAATATCTACAATGTATCCTGCTAATGATAAATGAGACTTTTTTCTCAATATGAAACCCTCCACACATATATAACTGCGGCATCAGCCACTTTTTCTGTCTTTTACTTACATCTCCACTATTGTACACCCTTCCTAATCAAGAATCAATATCATTTACAAAAATTTCACATTCCATTTACACAGGAAGCGTTCATTCACCTTGACATTGCCATTCACATCATATAAAATTAATGTAATTATACGATTTTATAGAGGAGATGATTTTTTTTGGATTCCAGTGACGCGATGCAGCTTATTGTTCTGATTGTTTTGTTGGCTTTATCTGCCTTTTTTTCATCAGCCGAAACTGCATTAACCTGTGTCAGCAAAATTCGTATCCGCAGCCTTGCTGAGGAGGGCAATAAACGCGCCTGTCTTGTTAAGGAACTGACGGATAATCCATCCAAGATGCTGAGTGCTATTCTGATTGGCAACAATATTGTCAATCTGAGTGCTTCCTCATTATCTACCATGCTGGCCACTAAGATGGCCGCACAACTCGGAGCCGGTGCCAACGCAGCTACCTTTGTTGGACTTGCAACCGGTATCCTGACTATTCTGATTTTGATCTTCGGTGAGATCACACCTAAGTCAGCAGCCACCATCAATGCCGAGAAGATGGCCCTTGGTGATGCGGTTGTTATCTACTGGCTGACCCGTATTCTGACACCTGTCATATTTATTATCAATCACCTTTCCCATGGTGTGATGCGCCTGATGGGCATTAATCCGAATGCACAGGCCAAGACCATGACAGAAAATGAGCTTCTGACAGTCATCGATGTCAGTCATGAAGACGGTGTTATCGAATCCGAAGAGAAGGAAATGATCACCAACGTGGTGGACTTCGGCGATTCTGTTGCCAGTGATGTAATGGTACCGCGTATTGATATAGAATTTATGGATGTAGAGAGCAGCTATGAGGATGTACTCGCTGTTTTCAGACGTGACAAGTATTCCCGCGTACCGGTTTATGAAGGTAACAAGGATCACGTCATCGGTGTCTTGAATCTGAAGGATGTTTTCTGTTACAGCGATCTTCCCTCGAATTTCTCTATCCGCAAGATTCTTCGCCGCCCATACTTCACTTACGAGTTCAAGAGAATTTCAGACCTGATGGTAGATATGCAGAAGAATTCCATCAGTATGGCCATGGTGTTAGATGAATACGGTGCCGTTGCCGGACTCATCACCCTGGAGGATCTGTTGGAAGAAATCGTGGGTGAGATCCGCGATGAGTATGATGAAGAAGAGAAAGATGATATCCGTAAAGTCAATGAACATGAATATACCGTAGATGGTACCACCAAGCTGGAAGATATTGACAAGCTGCTTGATCTGCACCTTGAATCTGAAGATTATGATTCCATCGCCGGACATATGATCCATGAGCTTGGTCATATTCCGACAGAAGGCGAATATATCGACATTAACGGTATCCGTTTTACTGTTATGAAGATGGACAAGCATCGTGTGGCCGATATTGATATTCGTCTGCCGAAAGCTGAAACTGAACAGAGCCCATCTGAGCACTGATCTTCTGTGTCATCATCGGTGGTGCATTCAGCACAATCGTATCTTCACTGGTGAATGATATTCATCAACAAGCTGAAGAAGCCTGCACCTGTTGCTGCGCCGACCACAAAGGTCTGTCCGTACTGCAAGTCAGAGATACATATTGATGCCGTTAAGTGCCCACACTGTGCATCAGACCTTGAGGACACAGAACAGTAGTTTTGCCGGTTGTTCATCCCATTCAATTTATGCTTATAAAAGAAGCTTCATAAGATGGATTATTTTCTCACACCACAGCCATCTTACAAAGCTTCTTTTTTATCTATCTGTATATTGCTGTCTCTGCCCCCTGACTAAACAGCCATTTCCTTTAAATCATCCGCAATAATCAGTTCTGCTTCCGTTGCAGTCTGGATTTCTTCGATCGTATATTCCGGATTGTATTCAACCAATGCCAAACCTTCAGGTGTGACTTTCATTACACCCATCTCTGTTACAATGAGATTCACCTGACCTTTTGCAGTCAGAGGCAATGTACACTTCTTGAGAATCTTATGCTTGCCTTTATTTGTATGCTCCATGGCAACAATCACTTTTCTGGCACCTACCACCAGATCCATGGCGCCTCCCATACCAGGCAGCATTTTTCCCGGAATTTTGTAATTGGCGATATTGCCTTTTTCATCTACCTGAAGAGAGCCGAGGACTGTTACATCCACATGGCCGCCGCGAATAATGGCAAATGAGTCTGCACTTGAGAAAAATGCACCATCATCCGCAATACCGGCCATCGCACCGCCTGCATTCACCACATGCGGGCTTTCTTTTCCTTCCTCAAGCGGCACCAGCCCGACAAAACCATTCTCAGACTGAAGAGTCAGATCGACACCTTCCGGAAGGTGGTTCGGCACCAATGTCGGCAGTCCGATACCAAGATTCACAACGTCTCCGTCCTTTAATTCCTTTGCCACACGGGCTGCAATAAAATTCTTAATATCTCCCATTATTCTGCACCTCCTACAAGATAATCCACAAAAATTCCAGGTGTTTCAACATAATCCGCACCAATTTGACCCGCTTCCACAATTTCGGATACACCAGCCACAACCGTATCCGCTGCCATTGCCATCATCGGATTGAAGTTGCGTTCTGAGCCGATATAACGTAAGTTGCCGGATGCATCTGCCTTATGGCCGCCGATCAATGCAATGTCTGCATGTAACGGCAACTCCAGAATATAATCTACACCATCAATTGTCTTTATTTCTTTTCCTTCAGCGACTTCTGTACCAACGCCCGTCGGTGTGTAAAAACCGCCAAGTCCCGATCCACCGCATCTGATTCTTTCTGCCAGGGTTCCCTGCGGAACAAGTTCAAGATCAATCTCACCTTCAAAATATTTTGCACCGAATTCAGGATTCAATCCAACATGTGAAGCGATCAGTTTCTTTACCTGTCCATTTTCCACAAGCTTGCCGACACCTCTTGCTTTTCCTTTCCATTCTCCGGTTTCTTTGTCTTTCTTTCTGCCAAAACCTGCATCATTACAGATAATTGTTAAATCCTTTACATTACTTTTTACAAGCTCATCAATAATCGGCTCCGGTGTACCATTGGCCATAAATCCACCAACCATCACTGTCATACCGTCTTTTACCAGAGATGCAGCCTCTGCTGCTGTTGTAATCTGAGTCTTAGCCATTTTACTCACTTCCTCCTTAAGTTATATGAAGTATTTATTTTTTAATCCTGCCTATATAACAAGCAATTACCATGCCAATTGTTTCCTGTGTGATTTATTTTTCTCCGAAACAGTTGTTTTAAGCCAAATAATTGTTTCAACCAAAATACATCTATAACTGTATAATAACGTTTTTTTGCCGATTATGTCTATTTTTTGTACATTTATTGTTAAACTATCCAATTTAAACAGAATTTGCTTCCTGTATTTATGCGTTTTTAACCTATACGTCTAAAAAGCGTACACATTTATTGATGTGTACGCTTTTTAGACATATTTTATTCTGTAATTGTTATCTTACTTTTAACCACTGCATAATGGCTCGATAATGGCTGAATACAATTAATGGCATGAATGACTGCCGCATCCGTGATTGCCGCACTGGTGACCACCCTCACCATGTTCATGATCATGATGGCTGCATTTCACATCTGCATCATAATTCAACTGACCTTCCAGAAGTGCTTCAACGGCCTGATCTGCATTGCCGCTGCATCCGCCAAACAACTTGATACCTGCCTGAGCCAGGGCATTCTGAGCTCCGCCTCCGATACCGCCGCAGATCAGTACCTGTACCTGATGTTCTGCCAGGAATCCTGCCAAAGCACCATGGCCGCTGCCGTTTGTTCCTACAACTTCTGAAGCAACAACCTTTCCATTCTCTATATCATACAGCTTAAACTGTTCTGTATGACCAAAATGCTGAAAAATCTCTCCATTATCGTATGTTACTGCAATCTTCATTTTAATGATCCCCCTTATCCTTGTTCAATACCTGAGCTCGGCATCGATGTTTCGGACATCCGCCGCACCCGCAAGTTGTTTCTGCGCCATCACATAATCGATAGTCTCCGCCTTCAATCCTGAGCATCTTGCCGTCTACGACAACTTCCGCCAGCTTCTTTCTGGCACTGTCATAAATCTGCTGCACCGTTGTTCTGGCAATATGCATATATTTTCCGCACTCTTCCTGTGAAAAATTCTCTTTGTCTATGAGACGGATCGTCTCATATTCATCCACCGTCATCACAACGCATGCCTCATCTGACGCCCCTCCGGAAGGCATAAATTCGGATACCTTCGGAAGACAGCATACTTTTCTGCACTTTCTTGGTCTCGGCATCTCTTCATCCTCTTTCTTAAATCAACGGCAATACGGATGCGCGCAATCCCTATTGCCATTTCATGTTCATCAACTGTACGATATAAATGGCATATGTCATTTATATCACAGTTATCGGCATATGTCAATAACTTATCTTTTTATCAGCACCTCAATCCGCCTTGAAGCAAATAGTTCATACAACGGCTGCAATCCTCCAATGGCCATTTTTCTATTCCGTCAAAATCCGCTTCACAATCTGTCACAACAGCAATCAAGTTCTTCCCACAGCAGGATAATGTACGGGATATTTTCTCTCTGACGATTTCTATCTTCGGCAATTCACTCTGCTTCATACCTTCCACAAGAATAACATCTGCATCTGAAAATCCGTTGATCAGCTGCTGCAAATCGATTTCTTCATCTGCATTGATCATATATCTGTTCTTCGAAAAAATCGCTGTCGCCGCAGCGCCGGCCTGGTGATATCTGTAGGTATCTGTTCCCGGCCTGTCACCTTCAAAATCATGACCGTCATGTTTGATCACTGCCGCACTTTTGCCATGGGATTTTATTTCTTTGAGCAGTTTTTCAATATAGGTGGTCTTGCCGGAATTTTTGATACCGCAGATGCATAATATTTTCTGTTCTTTCGGCATGTTCAAAGAGGTATTTTTCCACCGTTCATACGCTTCCGGCGTATTGATATTGACAAAACATGTATCTGGGATCCCCATCTCTGCCGATGACACAATCAAACAGCGGCTTCGAATCAGCAAATGCATCATTTTATAATCTTTATACCGCAGCATTTGCTGAATTACCGGCAAAAGCGACGGGCGATACAGACCACATAAAGGGTGGATTCGTCCACGACTGTCCTGATAGACCATACAGTCATATCCCTGTTCATACGCATCCGCAGACATCTGAATCAGGCTGCCGACCATACTTTCTGTCAATTCCGGGACATCGCAGGCTGTCACAAAAATCCATTCATCTTCATCCTTTAACTGCTGCAAGACCGTGTATAGGCCGCCTAAGGGGCCGCAGTCTTTGACAACGTCTATAAGCCCATAACAATCCTTATCTTTGTATACATTTTGAATAAGCGCCAACTGCGCCGCATCGGCTGCTGACAGATAAATCCTATCTGCTTTCTCCAATGCCTTGATCTGCCTTTTCAGATAAGATTGGCCTTTTCCATCCTTCAGCAGAAACTTTGGCTGTCCGCCCATTCTCGATGAATGACCGCCCAAAAGAATCGCCGCTTTATGACATTTTAAAGACTGATGTGTCATTATTTTTCACTCCCAAATGATATAAAAATCCCCCGTACTCACGATCATGAGTACGGGGCACTGCCATTATCTCTATTTTACTTTTATTTAAAATATGCCACACCGGATTCAAAAATCTTCTGGTCCGGATTGCCGTAAATATTTCTGGCAACGGCTTCACCGATTCGCTCAGAATGTCCCATCTTGCCAAGGATACGTCCGTCAGGGCTTGTGATACCTTCAATAGCCGCGTAGGAAGCATTCGGGTTGAAATCCTCATCCATGGTTGGATTGCCATCCAAATCAACATACTGGGTTGCCACACAGCCTGCTGCAAAGAGCTTCTTGATCCATTCATCACTGGCTACGAAACGTCCTTCGCCATGGGAAATCGGGATTGCATAGACTTCACCAGGTACCGCACCTGCCAGCCATGGGGATTTATTAGAGACAACCTTTGTATAAGCCACCTTTGAAATATGACGGCCGATGTTGTTGGTTGTCAGTGTCGGGGAATCCGGCTGCTGCGGTGTAATTTCGCCGTAAGGCACCAGACCAAGTTTGATCAGTGCCTGGAAACCATTACAGATACCAAGAGCCAAACCATCTCTCTCGTTGAGCAGCTTCATAACAGCCTCTTTCAGTTTTTCATTTCTGAAAGCCGTAGCAATGAATTTACCGGAACCGTCCGGTTCATCACCGGCTGAGAAACCGCCTGGGAACATAATAATCTGTGCATCGCTGATACCTTTGACAAAGGCATCGACAGATTCACGGATACCGTCTGCACTTAAGTTTCTGAATACCTGTGTCTGAACTTTTGCACCGGCTTTTTCAAAGGCTTTCATGGAATCGTATTCGCAGTTTGTACCCGGGAATACAGGGATAAATACCTTTGGCTGTGCAATCTTGTGGTTGCAGATCACAATGCTGCCCTCTTTATAAATCGGTGTCTCAATCTTCTTCTGCTCAACACCTGAACGTGTTGGGAAGACTTTTTCAAGGGTGCCTGTCCATGCTTTCAGTGCCTCATCCATTGTCACAACAGTGTCACCGTATGTGAACTGTGCATCATCTGTCACTTCACCAATCAGTGTATAAGCCACATTGACTTTATCAAGAGCATCCGCCGGTACTTCTGCGATCATGCATCCATATTCACCTGTCTTAAACAAATCTTTTGCTTTCACAGTGCTGTCAATCTTAGCGCCCAGCTTGTTGCCGAAAGCCATCTTGGATACAGCTGCTGCAACGCCGCCAAAACCGAGTGTGTAAGCGGAGATGACAACTTTATCCTGAATCAGCTGATGAATCGCTGTGTAAAGGACTTTTGCCTGTTCGTAATCCGGCATATCATAAGCATCTCTTGCAATATCAAACTTCACAATCTTATTGCCGCTCTTCTTGAATTCCGGTGTAATAATATCCTGCTGTTTTGCCACATCCACTGCAAAGGAAACAAGGGTTGCCGGTACATGGATATCATTGAAGGAGCCGGACATGGAGTCCTTACCGCCGATGGATGGCAGTCCGAAACCGATCTGTGCTGTGTATGCACCAAGGAGAGCGCTCATTGGCTCGCCCCAGCCCTTTGCATCCTCAGTCATACGTTTGAAGTATTCCTGGAATGTGAAACGAATCTTACTGAAATCACCGCCTGCTGCCACAATCTTAGCAACAGATTCTACAACCGCATAAGCAGCACCGTGATATGGACTCCAATTGGAAAGATATGGGTTAAAACCATAGCTCATCATAGTGACTGTATCTGTTTTGCCTTTTAATACAGGGAGTTTTGCTACCATGGACTGTGTCGGTGTCAGCTGATATTTGCCGCCGAATGGCATAAATACGCTGCCTGCGCCGATGGAAGCATCAAACATTTCCACAAGACCTTTCTGTGAGCAAACATTCAAATCTGCCAGGTCTTTCAGCCATGCTGCTTTCACATCAGCCACATCTGTATTTTCTTCAAAATAGCTGTCTGCCTTTGAAGCTGT
>ERZ773103.1516-NODE-1516-length-24487-cov-14.756672_pt1 | contig 24487 bp, 18 predicted proteins | sample MGYA00511118_ERZ773103 | MGnify/ENA primary metagenome ERZ773103 (study PRJEB29015, sample SAMEA2737821) | human gut metagenome | biome: human gut; feature: human-associated habitat; material: faeces | place: China | collected 2012 ... | reverse complement strand
AGGCCAGCTCGTCGGGGCAGTTGTCCAGCAGGTAGCGGATGACGTAGCGGGTCATAGCCTCGGCGGTCTCGAGATAGGTGTTCAGGTCGGCGAAGGCCATCTCGGGCTCGATCATCCAGAACTCGGCAGCGTGGCGGGTGTCGTAGCTCTTCTCGGCGCGGAAGGTGGGGCCGAACGTGTAGACGTTGCCCAGCGCCATGGCCATGGCCTCGGCCTCCAGCTGGCCGGAAACGGTCAAGTTGACAGGACGCTTGAAGAAGTCCTTCGTGTAGTCAACGCCGCCCTCGTCGTTGCGGGGGATATCGTTGAGGTCAAGGGTGGTCACTTGGAACATCTCACCGGCGCCCTCACAGTCAGAGCCGGTGAAAATCGGCGTATGCACGTAGGTAAAGCCGTGCTCATGGAAGAACTGGTGCAGGGCGAACGCGGCCTGGCCGCGCACGCGGAACGCAGCGTTGAAGGTGTTGGTGCGGGGGCGCAGGTGGGTCATGGTGCGCAGGTAGTCCATGCCCATCTTCTTTTTCTGCAGCGGATAGTCGCCGCCGCAGGGGCCGAGCACGGTGATTTCATCCGCATTGATCTCAAAGGGCTGCTTGGCGCCCGGGGTCACAACAACGCTGCCGGTGACCTCAAAGCTCGTGTACAGACCGCACTTGGCGATCTCGGCATAGTTGGCGAGCTTGTCGGCCTGAAAAACGATCTGGACGGGCTTATAGCAGCTGCCGTCGGACAGCGAGATAAAGCCGATATTTTTAGAATCGCGCACAGTCTTGGCCCAGCCGCAGACGGTGACCTTGGTGCCGTCTGCAGGGGTGGCCTTGTACAGCGATGCAAGTTCCGTTCTCTGCATGGATAGTCCACTCCTCTTTATATATATGAATGTTCCTATTGTAACAGGTATTTTATAAAAAGTAAAGAGCCGATATTTGCAGAGTTGCAGGGTTGTAGGGGCCGGGCATGCCCGGCCCGGAGGTATCCAGCGGGCAGGCGTTTATGGGAAGGTGCAGGGCCGGACATGTCCGGCCCCTACCGCGCGGCGATGATGTTACGTTTGCGATGCCATGAAGGTCTGTGGGGCGTCGGGGACGCCGATTCCTACCGTAGGGGCGGATTCCATATCCGCCCGTGGGAGTGTGCGGCGGCGCAAGCTGCCCGGGAGGGATGAATCCCGCCCCTGATTAAAATTGTAATAAGAGATTTACCCTCCCAGCACTCCGGCTAACGCTTTGGCGGCGTACTCTCCGGCGCGGAGGGCCTCATCCAGCGTGTTTGCGTGGCCGCCGATTTCTATTAAAAGACTGCCTGTCGTCAAATCCTGATTGTAAAACCGATACCCGCACAGCACGGGGCGGGTCAGGCCCGGGTAGGCACTTTCCATAGCGGCCTCCCATTCGGCGGCAAAACGCAGATTGAGCCGCCAGTTAGGCAGGACAATGCTGCTGCCGTTGCCGCACCCGGCAATGACCATGACCTGCGCCGTGCTCTCGCCGTCGATCTCGCACACGGGCTTGACTCGCGTGCCGTCGCTGTCCTCGATGGCATCGCGGTGGACATCCAGCACGACCTTTATAGAAGGGTAGCGCTCCAGATACGTCTGCACGCCCGCGCGGCTGCGCTTATAGCTGTCAGTGTAGCCGGGCGCGTCATAGAGCGTTTCGTCGTGCAGCGTGCGGATGCCCGCCGCGTTGAGCACCTGCGCCATTTTCTCTCCAACGGCACACATATTCAGCGCCGTGCTTTTGCTGCGGGCCGTGTAGCCGGGGTCAAACACGGGGTCCGGCCAGGTCTGGTAGCTCTCGGTGGCATGGGTGTGCATGATGAGCACCTGCGGCAGGGCACTGTTCTTTTCAACGGCAAACGGTAAATTTTGCGTCGTCACAGCGGCGCGCAGGTCAGCGTCGGTGTGCTCGGTGCTGTTTCGAATGCTGCCTGCGGCCAGTGCCACATAGCCGTCGCCGCTGCCCTGCCTGAGCGTCACGCTGCGGATGCGGCCCGCGTCGTCCAGCTCCGGCGCGGCGCTGGGCAGCGGCGTGGAAGTGGGGGACGGCTCCGGCGTGGGCGTCGCCGCAGCTGTCGGGGCCGGGGAGGGCGTCGCCGTGGGCACGGGCGTGGGGCGGCGGTCCGGCTTCTGGGGCTTGTAGGCGGCCCGGGCGGCATCCGCTGGCCAGGCGATGGCCGCAGCCGCCGCGGGGTCCTGCAAAAACAGCGCCCCGCGCACGATCCACGCCCGCCCGGGGCAGACCGCACACGCGGCCAGAACCGCCGCCGCACTGCCCGCAAATGCGGCCCCGCACAGCGCAGCCGCCGCCCACCGGCGCAGCTTTTGCATGGCACACACCCCCTTGTACCAGAATTTTATGCGATTTTTTTGGTTTCTATGAAGTTTTTTTCAAAAAGCCCTTGCAACTTTGCAAAAAGTGTGGTAGGATAACTTGTACTGTTATGGGGAACCAAGGAGGTGGAACGAATGCCTAATATTAAATCTCAGAAGGATCGTGTTGTTCAGGCCAAGAAAGAGGCTCTGCACAACAAGGTCGTCAAGTCCAACCTGAAAACAGTGGTCAAGAAGGCAAACGCTGCCATCGACAGCAATGCTGCTGACAAGGAGACCGTCGTTAAGGTTGCTGTCTCTGCCATCGACTCTGCTAAGAGCAAGGGTGTCATCCATAAGAACACCGCTGCCCGCAAGATCAGCCGCATGGCTAAGCGCGCCAACAAGGCTGCTGCTCAGTAATTGATCGCATGAACAATGCCCGCCGTGGAAACACGGCGGGCATTTTCATTTTTTAAGTAGTAGGGGAGGGATTCATCCCTCCCGGGGCGTTTGGTGCTGCCGGTAGGTACACGGGAGGCATGAATGCCTCCCCTGCAAGCTGCCGGTAGGGGCCGCACATGTGCGGCCCTGCACCTCGCGAAATTGCCCTGCTTATGGGAAGCCTGCGGGCCGGGCATGCCCGGCCCCTACAGCGCTACTGCGTCAGCTCCTGCTCCATCAGCAGCTTCTTCAGCGGCAATAGCGCCGCGGGCTCGGCGCTGAAGGTGCGGATGCCGAGCTTTAAATAGGCCGGCATGGCATCCACGGCGGCCACGGTGATGCTGCAGAGGTAGACCTGTGCGCCGTGCTCCTGCGCCTGCTCCAGAATGCCGCTGACAAGGCGCAGCACGGCGGGGTTCGTCAGCTGGTTCACGGCGGCGGTGGGGTTCTGCACAAGGCCCAGCGTGTAGCGGGTCAGGTCCTCAATATCCACAGCCATCAGCTGCGCGCCATGCTCCATCATATCCCCGGCCATGACCGCGGCGGACGGCATGTCCACAACGCAGCCCAGCATCATCAGGCCGGTCTCGCAGCCCTCGGCCAGCAGCTCGTCGCGGCAGGTGTTGACCTCCTTCACGCAGCGATCCCAGTCGGCCACATCTTTTATCATCGGGAACACGACCCGCAGGTCGCCGTCCGTGGCGGCGCGCAGCAGCGCCCGGATCTGCGGCTTGAACAGCCGATTGCCGCGCAGGCGGTCCTGCGTCTCCCCGGCCCAGGGGGCGTCGTCGTCGGCGCGGGTATCGCAGGTGCGCAGCAGCACGGGCACGCCCTCGGCGCTTTTCAGCAGCTCGCGCAGACGGGTGGTCTGCACCTCGTCGCTCTGGTCGTACAGAATCGCGGTCTCGGTGCGCACAAGGCCGATGCCCGCCGCGCCGCGCGTATGGGGCACGTCGCTGTCGCTGATGTTGCAGGTCGGCATCAGGCGGAAGGCCGTGCCGTCCTTCGTCAGGCAGGGCAGGGCGGCCACGGGGTCGGGTTTCTGGCCGTGCAGGCGGCTCAATGCAATTTTACAGTCCGCCTGGGCGATCTGCGCACCGTCCGGCTCCACAATAAGCGTGCCGTTGTCGGCGTCAAGGATCGCACGGTGGCCCACGGCCATGGCCGCAGTGCCGCCGCCCAGCTGTACCACCGCCGGGATGCCCATGCTGCGGGCCATGATGGCGGCATGGCTGACCGTGCTGTCCTGGTCGCTGGCCAGGCCCAGCACCATGCGGCGGTCCAGACTGAACAGGTCACTGGGGAAGAAGCGGTCCGCCACCAGGATGCTGGGGCGCTTCAGATGCAGGCGGCGGCGCGGGCGTCCGTCCAGAATATCCACCACGCGGCGGCAGACGTCGCAGACATCGACGCTGCGCTCCCGGATGTACTCATCATCGACGTTTTTCAGGCGGCCCGCAAAAATCTGCTCGGCGCGCTCGACGGCGGCAGCCCCGCCCGCACCGGCGGCAATATAGTCACCGATCTCGTTCGTGAAGGACTCGTCCTCCAGCAGGGCGATCTGGAACAGCAGAATATCCGCGTCCGGCCCCTTGGCGCGCTGGCTCAAACGGCGCAGCTCATCCTTGGCCAGCACGACGGCGACATCGTAGAGGGCACGCTCCCGGAACGGGTCGCAGACGATGCGGTGCAGGCCGGTGGTGCCGTGGTCGATCTGCTCAACCGGGCCGACCACAATGCCGGTGGACGCCGGTACGCCGGTATAGGTGTGCATAGGATGCCTCCTTTTTTCTTCTTGGCCCCCTCCGGGAGGGGACTCCCGCAGGGTCGGATGAGGGGCGGGTTCGCCGCAGACACCCGTTAAAGGCTTACCGCCCGGCCCCTACAGCGCGATACTTTGGCAAACGCTGGCGGAGCCCCAAGGGAGAAGCCTTTTTACAAAATCGGCAGCTCGCCCAGGGTCTTGCTGACCAGGGCGGTCACGAATTCCTCGGGCACGGCGGCGGCGATGGCACGCTCGGTCACGAGGGTGTTGTCCCTGCCGTCCAGCAGGGCGGGGAAGCGGTCTGCCGGGTCCTTGTCAAAGCTGCCCATGAAGGTCGCGGCCAGCAGCTTCGGCGTGTAGGGCATGTCCTCGGGCACGCCGACGTGCTCGGCGGCCAGCTCCAGCGGGGCCAGTGCAGCCGCGGTGGGGGCACTGGGGTTCGGCGCAAAGGGAGCCGGGTAGTTGGCCAGCTGGCGGGCAGTCTTTTCCACCAGGTCGACAGCCGGGGAGCGGGCGGCGACCTCGGCCAGGCGCAGCTGGTAACGTTCGGCGAAGTTCTTCAAAAAGGCGCTGCTGTCCGGCAGGATGCCGTAGGCTGTGCCGCCCATGCGGTCAAACAGCCGCATCGTATCAAAGTAGCCCAGGGCAATGTTGCGGGCGGCGCGCTCGGGGGCAAAATCCAGCGTGGGGCCTAAATTCCAATGGCTGCGGATGATGCGGGTGGGCAAGCCGGTGGTATTGGGGCGGGTGATGCCCACGCCGTTCACGTCCACGGCCAGCAGTTCCCCGGCGCCCATGGCGGCGGCCAGGTCCAGCGGCATATTGTCGCGCCAGCCGCCGTCGATGTACTTCACGCCGTCGATCTCCCGCGGGCGCAGCGCCGGAAAGCAGGCGCTGGACCCCAGCAGGTAGTCTTTCATCTGGCCTTCGGGGATCTTTTCCACCGGGCACTGCACGCGGCGCATGGTGCCCAGCTCGGTCATCACCAGGCCGAAGCGGATGGGGGAACGGCGCACCGCGTCCTCATCGATGAGCCGGTCGATGGTCTCGGCCAGCGGCTCCACGTTCAGGCCGCCGCTGCGCACCACGTCCAGAAAGAAGTTGTTCAATTCTTCGGGCTTCAGGCTGTCGGGCACTTCCAGCACGTCATGGATCTCCAGCCTACGCCAAAGGTCCTCGGCCTCCTTGCTTTTGCCCATTGTAAACAGGCAGCCGTTCAGTGCACCGACGCTGGCACCCGTGATAATATCCGGCGTCCAGCCCAGCTCTTGCAGCGCCTGCCACACACCCACCTGGTAGCTGCCTTTGGCACCGCCGCCGGCCAGCACAAGGGCCCGCTGCGGGCCAGGTTTTCGTGTTTGCTGCATGGTAACTTCCTCCCATTACTCTATGGCCTTATTATAGCATCTTCTGCCCCGCACTGCCATAGGGAAGCACCAAACATTTTGCCGAAGCTGCCCGGTTTTGCCCCGGGGGTTGCACCCGCCGCCAAAAGAGTGTATCATAGAAGCTGGAATGATTTTGTATAAAGGAGGTTTTTCCCATGCGCGAAAAACCGATTCTTGTCATTATGGCTGCCGGTATGGGCAGCCGCTACGGCGGACTCAAACAGATCGACCCCGTCGGCCCGTCCGGCGAGGCCATCCTCGACTACAGCCTGTACGATGCCCGCCGCGCCGGGTTCGAGACCGTCGTCTTTATCATCAAGCACGAGATCGAGCAGGCGTTTAAAGAGGCCGTCGGTGCCCGTGCCGTGCGCGCCGGGTTCGAGGTCCGCTACGCCTACCAGCAGCTGGAAAAACTGCCCGAGGGCTTCACCGTGCCGGAGGGCCGCATCAAGCCTTGGGGCACCGCCCATGCCATTCTCGTGGCCGAGGAGGCCATCGGCGACGCACCGTTTGCGGTCATCAACGCCGACGACTACTACGGCCCGCAGGGCTTCAAGCTCATCTACGACTACCTGAGCACCCACGCCGACGGGGACCGCTACGCCTGGGCCATGGTCGGCTTCCTGCTGGGCAACACGGTCAGCGCCAACGGCAGTGTCAGCCGCGGCGTCTGCGTGACCGACGAGAGCCGCAACCTCGTCAGCGTGACCGAGCGCACCTGCATCGAGCCCTACGCCGACGGCATCCATTACAGCGAGGACGGCGGCAAGAGCTGGGCCGACCTGCCCGCCGACTGTGTTGTCTCGATGAACCTGTGGGGCTTCACCCCCGCCTACGTGCAGGAGGCCAAGGCCGGTTTTGCCGCGTTCCTGCAGGCCAGCCTGCCCGTCAACCCGATGAAGTGCGAATATTACCTGCCCACCGTCGTGACGAACGCGCTGGAGGCCGGCAAGGCGGACGTCCATGTGCTGACCAGTGCCGACAAATGGCACGGCATCACCTACCGCGAGGACAAGCCCGAGCTGGTCGAAGCCCTGAAAAAGATGAGTGAGGATGGGCTGTACCCGGTGGATAGGCTGTTCTGAAAATCGTATAAAAATGCGGCCTCCTGCGCGGAGACCGCATTTTTGTTTTGCGTAGGGGAGGGATTTATCCCTCCCGTGGAGTGGATGGCAGCCGCACACTTCCCCGGAGCGGTCAAGACCGCTCCCTACAAAGCACCCGTGAACGGCACACCGTAGGGAGGGGTCTTGACCCCTCCGTGAGGGTTTCCGGCCACGCAAACATTCCGGGAGGGATAAATCCCTCCCCTGCAACCTTCCCATATACCTCATGCCGCCCTTGGCTCAAATGTACCCTTTGTCCTGCAGCGATCCGCGTAAAAACAGCAAAAAAATACCTTTAATATTTTACAAATGTTCGGGTTGTAATTGCCCTCTGCGTCGGGTATAATAAGGTTAGCGTTATTGCTTTGTATGCACGCCCGCTGCGGCGTTTTTCACGAAAGCTGCGTTGCAGCGCAGCATTTGCAAAAGGAGAACTACTATGATGAAGAAAACCACCTTCGGTGCCGTTCTGGCGTTCCTGTTTGCCGCTGCCGGTGCCCTGACCGCCGCCGCACTCTATCTCTACCACCGTGAAAAGGAGCTGGACGAGTACGAGCGCCTGCTGTTCAGCGACGACTACGAGGATGACGATTACGACGACGAGGATTCCACCACCTACGAGAACATCCCCTCCGCCCCCGCAGAGGAGAAGGAGTAAATGATCCTCAAGGCTTCCCCCTCGTGGGAAGCCTTTCTGCCGCCACAACCCGGCTGGGCACCGACCTGACGGCGTCCGGCTTTTTGGCAATGCCATACTGCCACGGAGAAAACACAATATGCGTAAACTGCTGCTTTGGCTTGTGATGGTCGCCGTTATGATTGCCGCCATCCTGGGCGGAACGGCGGCTTTTCTTTACAGCCGCACCGGGACGGATGCCCTGCCGCAGGAGGCCGTCACCTTCGGTGAGCAGACCCTCGAGCCCAACGGATGGAGCTGGGTCATCCCGGTGCTGGGCGATAAGGTCAACAAGACCTACGAAAGCCCGACGAACCTGACCGTGCAGAAGCTGGGCACCTTCACCGATACCGTGCCGCAGCTCGTCCTGCCCGACTGGGTCACCGCTGCCGAGCTTCAGATCACCGCGCCCGACGGCACGGTCTGGACCGGCGCACTGGCCGACTGCAATACCTATACCTATACACAAAACGGGGACTATCAGATCATCGTGACCGCGCACCACAGCAGTGCGGACAACCCCGGCGACCCCGTGGGCTGGTACGCCTACCGCGCCGGCTACACAATGGCGATGAACCCCAAGGTCACCCTGAGCACCGAGCGCGCGCCGCAGGGCAGCATCGTGGCTGTGCAGCTGTCCGGTATTCTGGACGGCGATCCGAGCCTGGAGACCGATCTGGGCACTGTCTGGTTCCGCAAGACCGCCAGCGGCTACATGGGCTATATTCCCGTGACCTACAACGCCGAGGGCGGCGACCATACGCTGCACCTGACCTGCGGGAGCCTGGAAAAGGACATCACCCTGACCGTCACCCGCACCATGTATGATACGGTCACCGTCCCCGCCGAGGAGGACACCGGCGGCGGGGAGGAGTTCCGCAACGCTATATGGCCGCTGTACACAACGGGCAGCTCCGCCAAGCTTTGGAATGGCCGCTTTGAGGCCCCCAGCGCGGGCGCTGTCGCCATGGAGTACGGTGTCACCCAGATGGTGGACGGCCAGCGCAGCGGCCAGGCCACCGGCCTGACCTATGCCGCCGCGGACGGCGAGACCGTCACCGCCCCGCAGGCAGGCAACGTTGTCTTTGCGGGCACGCTGACCCTGACCGGCGGCACGGTGGTCATCGACCACGGCTGCGGCGTAAAGAGCTACCTGTACGGGCTGGAGACTGTCGGCGTGGAGCGCGGGCAGAGTGTGTCCGCCGGCGACCCGCTGGGCACCGCCGGGACGGCCCACAGCCTGATCTACGAGCTGCGCATCGGCAGCAAATCAACTGACCCGCAGACCGCGCTGGACGGAAACAGTGGTCTGCAATTCCGCGAGGCTGAATAAAATAGCTGCACACGGCACACCCGGCCTGCCGTGCCGCTGCCGTTTTGCCGGGCATCCATAAAGGTCCCTAAAAGAGTGAGTGTGAGTATGGAAGAAGATAAGAAATCCACTGCGGTACAGCCGGAGGAGGCCCCCAAGCCGAAGCCCCGGCGCCGCAAGGCAGTCAGCCCCCAGCCTGCCGCCGACACGCCCCCTGCGCCGACGGACAGCGCCGAGCCGCCCGCCGCAGACGGGCAGAGCACAAAAAAGCCTGCCGCGTCCCCCAAGAAGCCGCGGGCCAAAAAAAACACAAAGACAACAAAAACAACAAAAACCGCAAAGCCCAAGACGCCGAAGGCCGCTAAGACGGCGAAAAAAGCCCCGGCTGACGAGACCCCGGAGCGCAAGGCCCCCGCACAGGAGAGCCCCGTTCCCGCCGCGCCGGAACTTGCCGAGCCCAAATCCGAAAGCAAGCCCGAACCGCCGGAGACCCCCGCCCGGGAGGACGCTGCCGCACCCACCGTGCCCGACGTCCCGAGTGCCCCGGAACTGCCCGAGCCTGCGGAAAGGGCCGAGCCCGCCGTGACGGAGCCCGAACCGACAGCGGACGCCCCCGCCGCCGACGATACGCCTGCGGCAGAAGCGCCACCCGAGGCCGCCGCGGCAGACACAGCCGTTACCGACACGCCCGAGCAAACCGGGGACGCCCCCGCGGAGGACGCTGCCGAGCCGTCCGGCCTTGTTTTCAGCGATGACCTTGCCAACGATAAAACCCTTGCCGCTGAGGCCGCCCGCATGGCGAACATCTCCCGCACGGCGCAGCTTTCGATTGCGCAGATCATGGCCGGGCTGGAGGAGGACCCCGCGCCGTCTGCCGGGCCTGCCCCGGCTCCCGAGGCACCGCAGCATGACAGCGCCGCCGACGACGAGGACGACGAGCCGCAGGATACGATCCCGCAGGCCCTCGGGCGCGGTGTGTTCGGCATGTTCAAGTGGCTGCTCCTCGTTGTGCTGTTCGTGCTTATCATCGCAGGCGGCGGCGTGGCATGGCTTTACCGCAGCGCCACGCCTGACATGCTGCCCGAAGTCAAGGTCACCTTTGACGGCCAGGAGCTTGCTCCCACGGCCTACAAGTGGCACGTGCCGGTGGTCGGCAGCTTTTTCAGGCGCACCTACGCCGAAACGCTCAATTCCTCTCCCGTTGTGCTCGAGGATGCCATATCCGACGCATCGCCGGATATTATCGTGACGCCGTCCGACTACAGCACCCAGCTGACCATCACCGACGCCGACAAGGAGACCGTGTACGAGGGCAGCGCCACCGGCTTCCGCAGCTATCTGTTTGCGGAGAACGGCACGTTTGACGCCAAACTCGTCGTCACCGCGTCTGACAGCGCCGCCGAGGACCGCTCCAGCGTCACCGGCACCGAGACCTGGCAGTTCCGCTTCACCGTCAGCATCAAACCGTCCGTCACGCTCTGCACACCGACGGTGCAGCAGGGCAGCGTGGCCGCCGTGCGTGTCGGCAGCACCATGAGCCGGACCGAACCGACGCTGACGGGCCCGCTGGAAAGCACAGGCTTCGTCAGGGCCGCCAACGGCTGGATCTGCTACCTGCCCATCCCGTGGAACGCCGAGACCGGAAACACCGAGCTGACCGTGACTGCCGACGGCTATACCGAGACGCTGACGCTGTCGGTCCGCGCGGCCTCCTACTCCTACAAGGATTACAGCGCCAAGTCCCAGCTGACGTCGCCCTACATCGGCGCGGACGACGCCCCCGATGCCGTCCGCAGGCTGCTGACGACTGACGGCGGCGAGATCCAGTGGGCCGTGGGCGGCTTTGTGCAGCCGTTCCTGGACAGCTTTGACACGCCGCTGCTCTACGGCATGACCGAGTACGTGGGCCGTTCCTACAGCGAGCGCAGCACGAACTACGGCTACGGCGGGCGCACCTCGACAAATGTCGTCATCAAGCCGAAGAAGTCGAAGGATTCTATGATCGTGCCCGCCAGCGGCCATGTGCTGCTGGCCGAGGACCTTGGCGGCAGCTACGGCTACACCGTCGTCATCGACCACGGCGCGGGCCTCAGGAGCATCTTCTACGGCCTGACCGCACTGGACGTCGAGGCCGGGGACGATGTCAAGCAGGGCCAGCTGCTGGGCACCAGCGGCAGGACCGTTGTGGCCGAGCTGCGCATCGGCACCGTGCCCATCAACCCGCTCCTCGTCTGGCGCGGCCAGTGCGACGGGCTGAAATATTTTTGAGTAAAAAGGCATCCATCTTTTAGGAAAAGGTGGGTGCCTTTTTTTGCGTGCCGGGGCTTCCCCCTCGGGGGAAGCTGTCGCTGAAAGCGACTGATGAGGGCAGAGCCGCCGCAATTGCCCGTAAATTGGCAATAGGGCACACTCTGCCCTCATCCGGCCCTGCGGGCCGCCTTCCTCCGATGGGGAAGGCAGAAGGCACAGGTACACGCGCCCCGGCATAGTATGGCGCAAATCAAACCGAGGTGAGCGCCTATGCCGAAAACATTTTGCGTGGTCGGGCACGATGCCCGCCAGCAGGCGGCGGCGCGCGTGCTGCGCCGTGCGGGTTACGGCGTGACCGCCGCCGACAATGCCGCCGCAGCCGATTACATTTTGCTGCCCATGTCCCAGGGCCGCGTCAGTGACGAGGTCGCCCGCGCACTGCAGGGTGCGGGGCAGGAGACGCTGATCTTAGCGGGCCGCCCCGGGATGCCGGTGCGGATGGCCGCGCGGGAGGCCGGGCTGCCGCTGATCGATTATTTTCTGCGGCCCGAGCTGGAATGCCTGAACGCCGTGCCCACCGCCGAGGGCTGTCTTGAGCTGCTGCTCCGCCTGCGGGAGCGCACGATCTGGGAGAGCGGCTTTCTCGTGCTGGGCTATGGCCGCGTCGGGCGCGCCGTGGCACGGCGGCTGGTGCTGCTGGGTGGGCGCGTCACCGTGGCCGCCCGCAGCCCCGAGCAGCGCGCCAATGCCCGCTGTGCCGGGTGCCGCGCCGCGCCCCTGACGGCCCTGCCCACACTGCTGCCCGGCTTTGACGCCGTCATCAACACGGTCCCCGCGCCGGTGCTGCCCCGGGCCCTTCTGCAGCAGCTGCCGGGCGGGGCGCTCATCATTGACCTGGCCAGTCTGCCCGGCGGCACCGACTTTGCCGCCGCCGAGGAACTGGGTCTGCACGCCGAGCACGCCCTGGCCCTGCCGGGCCGCTGTGCACCGCAGACAGCCGGGGCTCTGATTGCACAGACCGTGCTGGCGATCCTAGAAGAACGCGATCCCGACGAAAGGAGCACCGCCCCATGACCACCCAATCCAAACGCACCGTCGCCTTTGCGCTGTGCGGCAGCTTTTGCAGCTTTGCTGCGGTGCTGCCCCAGCTGCGTGTCCTGACTGCCCGCGGGTGGGACGTCCTGCCCATTTTAAGTGCCAGCGCCGCCGGGCTGGATACCCGCTTCGGCACAGCGTCGGCCCTGCGGCAGACCTTATATGAAGTGACCGGCCACAGACCGCTGACGACCCTGCAGGCCGTTGAGCCGCTCGGCCCGCAGCGGCTTGCCGAGGCGCTCATCATCGCCCCGGCCACCGGCACCACGATGGCGCTGCTGGCCGCAGGCATCAGCTCGACTCCCGTGACGCTGGCCGCAAAAAGCCTTTTGCGCGGCGGACGGCCCATTATTATCGCGCCGTCCACGAACGATGGGCTTTCGGGCAGTGCCCCGGCGCTGGGCCAGCTTTTGCAGCGGCGCAGCTACTATTTTGTGCCCTTCGGCCAGGACGACAGCTACAAAAAGCCGTGCAGCCTGAAAAGCGATTTCACGCTCCTGCCCGACACATTAGAGGCCGCGCTGCGCGGCGTGCAGATCCAGCCGCTGCTGCTGTAATAAGCGGGAGGGAGCGCGGCATATAACGGGGTAGAGATACCCCTTGCCTTCCCCCTTGGGGGAAGGTCGCCCCGCAGGGCCGGATGAGGGGAGAGTATGCGGCGGCGGCCCATTGACTGACAATGCCGCCCGGCCCGCGCGTGTAAGGCAGCCGGCTGTCTGCCGGAAGGCTGCGGGCCGCATATATGCGGCCCCTACCGCGCATCCTCCCGTTTTCTGGCAATATCATAGGTTTAGGAGGCCCCTCTCATGCAGACGATCACCATCCACGGCAGACGCACCCTGCACGGCAGCATCCGGCCTGCCGCCGCCAAAAACAGCACCCTGCCGCTGCTGGCGGCGACGCTGCTCTGCGACGGCCCCTGCCGCCTGCGGGACGTCCCGCGTCTGGCCGACGTGGACACCAGCCTGGCGCTGCTGGACGCTGTCGGGGCCCGGGTGCGGCGCTGCGGGGCGGACCTCTGCACCCGTCCCGCGGACCGTCTCTGCGGCGACATTCCGGAGCATCTGGCCGGGGCCATGCGCAGCTCGGTATTTTATCTCGCGCCGCTGCTCTGCCGCGTCGGCTATGTGCGCCTGCCGCTGCCCGGGGGCTGCCGCCTCGGCCCGCGGCCCGTGGACATCCACCTGGCCGGGCTGGCCGCCATGGGAGCCGAGGTAGAATTGGAGGGCATTGCCGTCACGCTGCGGCGCACGGGGCCGCTGCATGGGGTGGATTTTACACTACGGCTGCCCAGTGTCGGGGCCACAATGACCCTGCTGATGGCCGCCTGCTGCGCCGCGGGGCAGACCGTGCTGCGCGGCGCTGCGCAGGAGCCGGAGATCGGCGACATGATCGCGTTTCTGTCTGCCTGCGGGGCGGATATTCAGGGCGCGGGCACGCCGGTGCTGACCGTGCAGGGCGGCAGACCGCTGGGCGGAGCCTTTCACCGCCCGCTGCCGGACCGCATCGCCGCCGCGACCTACGCCGCCGCACTGGCGTGCGCGGGCGGACAGATCGAAATTGCGGGCTGCGACCCGGCCAGCTATGACTCGTTTCTGCACTTTCTGGCCGGGACCGGCGTGCAGGTCAGCCGGGTCGGAGACTGCGTGCGGCTGGCCCGTGACCCCGCCGTGCCGCTGCGGGGCGGGGCGCACCTGCGGGCCGACGCCTGGCCCGCCTTTGCCACCGACACTGCGCCGCTGGCTGCCGCCGTGCTGCTGACGGCAGCGGGGGAGAGCGAAATTTACGACAGCCTGTTTGCCAACCGCTTTGCCTGTGCCGCGGGCTTTGCCGCCATGGGCGCGGCCTGCACGGTCAGGGGGCGGCAGCTGACGCTCCCGGGCGGGGCCGTCCTGCACGGGACGGACGTCACCGCGCCCGACCTGCGCGGCGGAGCAGCGCTTCTGGCGGCGGCACTGGCCGCGGACGGTGAGACCCGCCTGCGCGACCCCGGGCACATCCCCCGCGGGTATGAAAATTTACCCGCCGCACTGCGCGGGCTGGGAGCAGAGATTTCCTGAGACCTTCCGCGGACTGCCGCCCCCCCTTACGCATCCGGGCCGGGCATGCCCGGCCCCTGCGGGGAGACCGCCCGGCACATGGCCGATTACAGCAGCTCCGCTTCTCAATTTTTTCACATTCTTACACAAAGTATGTAGCTTTGCACTAAAAATACAGTCTCTATCGCGGCCTGCGTTGTCCAAAAGGGCAGGGCAGGCCGTATTTTTTTATGAATTTCTCGCTAAGGTATTGAAATTGCGCGGAAAATTTGCTATCCTTATAAACAGTTATATGTAAAAAATCACGGATTAGTGTGCCCATGCGTGGGTGCACCCCAGGAATCCGGTTTCACAACATCACTTTTAGGGGGATACACTCATGGCATTCGTTCTCGACGAAGAAATGCAAAATGTAACCAATATCAAGGTTATCGGCGTAGGTGGCGGCGGCGGCAACGCCGTCAACCGCATGGTGGAGTCCGGTCTGTCCGGGGTCGAGTTCGTCGCGATGAACACCGACCAGCAGGCTCTGCTCAACTCCAAGGCCACCCAGAAGGTCCAGCTTGGTGCCAAGCTGACCAAGGGCCGCGGTGCCGGTGCTGACCCGGAGATCGGCCAGCGCGCCGCCGAGGAGAGCAAGGACGAGATCACCAACGCGCTGAAGGGTGCGCAGATGGTCTTTATCACCGCCGGCATGGGCGGCGGCACCGGCACGGGCGCTGCCCCTGTCGTGGCCGAGACGGCCCATGACCTGGGTATCCTGACCGTCGGCATCGTCACGAAGCCCTTTGCCTTTGAGGGCAAGCGCAAGATGGCGCAGGCCGAGCAGGGCATCGCTTCCCTGATGATGCACGTCGACTCCCTGATCGTCATTCCCAACGAGCGCCTGAAGCTCATCAGCCAGGAGAAGATCACCCTGATGAACGCCTTCGAGGCCGCTGACAACGTGCTGCGCCAGGGCGTTGAGAGCATCTCCAGCCTGATCAACATTCCTGCCTTCATCAACCTGGACTTCGCGGACGTCCGCTCCATCATGAAGGACGCCGGCTTTGCCCACATGGGCGTCGGCGTTGCCAAGGGTGCCGGCAAGGCCGAGAACGCCGCCAAGGCTGCCATCTCCAGCCCGCTGCTGGAGACCAGCATTGCCGGTGCACGCGGCGTCATCATCAACATCACCTCCAGTCCCGACATCGGCCTGGAGGATGTCGAGACCGCTGCCAGCATGATCACCCAGAGCGCGCATCCCGATGCCAACATCATCTGGGGTACTGCGTTCGACGAGCGCCTGAGCGACGAGATGAGCATTACCGTCGTTGCCACAGGCTTCGAGAGCACGCCCGAGGTCGACGAGCCCATTCAGGCCCATGTTGACGCCAAGCGTGCCGCGCAGGCTGCTACCCAGCCCGCCGCACAGCCTGCCGCTGCTCCGGTCCAGCCCGTGCAGCCTGTCCAGCCGCAGGTCAACCCCGTCATGCCCAACCCGATCTTCACCCAGTCCTTCAGCACCGGCATGGACACGCCTGTGGCTGCACAGCCCGCAGCCCCTGCCGAGGAAGAGGATGACGGCGATTACTTTGACGACCTGCTCAGCATCCTGAACAAGCGTTCTTAATGATTTTTTTGCGAGAGGATGTAAAAAGCCATGCCGTCTGAACCGATGAACATTCAGGAACAGGGTTTTCGTTCCAGCTTGTTCGGCTTTGATAAAAATGACGTGCTGGCTTACATGAACGCACTGGCCAACGAGGCCCAGCAGCACGAGCTGGAGTACAACCGCCAGCTGCAGCAGCTGCAGTCCAAGCTGGACGAGCTGCGCAGCGAGCGGGGCACCGCCGACAGCCGCATGGAGGCCCTGAAGGCCGAGCTGGCTGCCGCGACCCAGCGTGCAGACACGGCCGAGGCCAAGCGCCGCGAGGCGGACGAGCAGCTGGAGACCATCAAGAAAAAGACGGCCTCCTTCCAGTCCACCCAGCGGGAATCCCAGAAAAACGCCAACATCTGGCAGCTGAAATGCCACGATCTGCAGCAGCAGGTGGACGAGCTGCAAAAGCAGCTGACCGCCGCGCGCGCGCTGAACACTGCCGCCGCCCCGGCTGCCCCCACATCCGATCTGGTGCGGGAGGCCAAGCTCGAGGCCGGCAAGATTCTGGCCGATGCCCGCCTGTACGCCGAGAGCGCAGAGCGGGAGCTCAAGCAGCAGGCCGAGACCCAGAAGAACCGCATGGCAGAGAATGCCCGCAGCATTGCGTCGGGCGTCATGCTGGTGCGGGAGCGTCTGGCCCGCGTGGACGAGCGCTTGAGCGCCGCCACGCTGGATTTAGACGGCCTGACGCAGGCCATCTATCAGGCGCTTGACCAGACCGAGGCCGAGCTGAAGGATCTGGGCACCGATATGCGCAGCTTTGCGCAGGGCACACCGGAAACGGATATTCCCGCACCGGTGCCACCGCGCCCCGCTGCCAAGCCTGCCGCCCCGTCTCCCGAAAAGCCCGCCGAGCGTCTGCGCGTCAAGGCCAAGGCACAGCCCGTGCACCACACGGCCCCTGCCGCCCCGGTCCACCGTCTGCGCAACACCCGCCGCCCGATCTCCCAGCTTTTGCAGGATCAGATCGACAAATTGGGCCGGGAGGAGCAATAAGTTTGTACATAGCCACTCGGTTTTGCGCCGGGTGGTTTTTGTTTAGAGCGGCTCCCCCTGGGGGGAAAAGGCTTGGTTTGTTCACAAACCCTTCTTAATTTGTTGAATTTTCCTTCACGACTTTAACACAAATGGCGGGTATACTATAAGTGTTCTCAGGAAGGGAGCAGGGACCCGGGCCTGAGAACAGAACCCCAAGTTTTTCATCCATACTCCTCTTTTCTTTTGATGCCGAAGCGGTGCAGGACTTTCCTGCACCGCTTCGGTGTTTTTTTGGGACAGATTTCTGCATTTGACAACGTGTTTTCCTGCACCGTACTCTTGCCGAATCGTGCAGAACCCTGTATAATATAATCTGATATTGTATCGCCGCGGGGCAGACCCGGCGCACATATCCCGCAATTTCACTCCATCCGCAGGAGGCAAAATCCTATGAGAGTTGGTCTGGACATTGGTTCCACCACCATTAAATGTGTTGTGCTGAACGACGCCGGGCAGATCGTCTATTCGACCTACGAGCGCCATTTCAGCCATATTTTAGAGAAGGGCAGGGCGCTGCTTGAGAAGGTTGCCGCCGAATATCTGCCCGATGGCCGCGCCTACTTAGCCATCTCCGGCTCCGCCGGTATGGGCCTGGCCGACAGCTGCAAGGTCCCCTTCGTGCAGGAGGTCTTTGCCACCCGTGTAGCCGCCAACCGGCTGGCCCCCGGCACCGACTGCATCATCGAGCTGGGCGGCGAGGACGCCAAAATCCTTTTCCTGACAAACGGCACCGAGGTCCGCATGAACGGCAGCTGCGCCGGCGGCACGGGCGCGTTCATTGACCAGATGGCGACCCTGCTGAAGATGGGCGCCGACGAGATGGACAAGGCCGCGCAGGCCGCGACCCGCACCTACACCATCGCCAGCCGCTGCGGCGTTTTTGCCAAAAGCGACATCCAGCCCCTCATCAATCAGGGCGCACAGGCGGGCGACATCGCGGCGTCGATCTATCAGGCCGTTGTCAACCAGACCATTGCAGGTCTGGCACAAGGCCGCCCCATCAAGGGCAATATCCTGTATCTCGGCGGCCCGCTGACCTTCTCCGAGACGCTGCGCCGGAGCTTTGACAAGACTCTGGGTGTCACCGGCACCCTGCCGGAGAACAGCCTGCTCTTCGTTGCGATGGGCGCGGCGTTCTATGCCGACGAGGAATCCGACCTGCGCGAGGTTGCCAAGCGTCTCGACGAATACAGCGCCACAGCGACCTACGTCAGCCTGCCGCCGCTGTTCGCAAACAAACAGGAGTACGAGGACTTCCACGCCCGCCACTTAAAGGCCACCGTGCCCTGCCTGCCCTTTGGCGCAGACTGCGGGCCGGTACATATCGGCATCGACTCCGGCTCCACCACCATCAAGCTCGTCGTCATCGACAACGACGCGAACATTCTGTTCGAGCGCTATCGTCCGAACCTCGGCAACCCGATCCCGCTCGTCAGGGATACGCTGCTCGGTCTCTACAAGGATCACCCGGGCCTGCAGATCGCCAGCGTGACCACCACCGGCTACGGCGAGGAGCTCGTCAAAAATGCGTTCCACTGTGACCGCGGTCTTGTCGAGACTGTCGCGCACTTTACCGCCGCCAAGCACTTTTTGCCCGACGTGGATTTCATCATCGACATCGGCGGTCAGGACATGAAGTGCTTCAAAATTGAGGACGGTGCGATCAGCAACATCTTCCTGAACGAAGCCTGCTCCTCCGGCTGCGGCAGCTTTTTGCAGACGTTCGCCCAGGCGCTGGGCTACGACGTCAAGGAGTTTGCCGCACTGGGCCTGTTTGCCGACAAGCCCGTTGACCTTGGCAGCCGCTGCACCGTGTTCATGAACTCGTCTGTCAAGCAGGCGCAGAAGGACGGTGCCTCGATTGAAAATATCAGCGCCGGTCTGTCCATCTCCGTCGTCAAGAACGCGCTGTACAAGGTCATCCGCGCGTCCAGCCCCGAGGAGCTGGGCCGCAACATCGTGGTACAGGGCGGCACCTTCTACAATGAGGCTGTGCTCCGCGCTTTTGAGAAGGAGATGGGCGTCAACGTCATCCGTCCCGACATTGCGGGCCTGATGGGCGCTTACGGCGCGGCCCTGTACGGCAAGGCCAAGGCAGGCGCGCACGCCCGCAGCACCGTGCTGACCCAGCTGGAGCTGGAGCATTTCAGCCAGAAGGTCAACACCGTGCAGTGTCAGGGGTGCGGCAACCACTGCCAGCTGACCGTCAACGTTTTTGCCGATGGCAAGCGCTTTATCTCCGGCAACCGGTGCGACAAGCCCGTGACCGGCAAGGCCAACAACGAGGACCTGGACCTCTACGCCTACAAGCTCAAGCTGCTGGACGGCTACCGCAAGGCAGCAGCCCCCGCGAACAGCCGCGGCAAGATCGGCATCCCGCTCTGCCTGAATATGTACGAGCTTTTGCCGTTCTGGCACACGCTGTTCAGCCGCCTCGGCTTTGAGGTCGTCGTCAGCCCCTTCTCCAACCGCAAGCTGTACCAGAGCGGTCAGGCGACGATCCCCAGCGACACGGCCTGCTTCCCGGCCAAGCTGAGCCACGGCCACATTCACTGGCTGTGTGAGCAGGGCGTGGACGCGATCTTCTACCCCTGCATGAGCTACAACTTGGACGAGCACCTGGGCGACAACCATTATAACTGCCCCGTCGTGGCCTACTATCCCGAGGTGCTCGAGGGCAACTGCCCCGAGCTGAAGGCGACGAAGTTCATCTACGATTACTTCAACCTCGAGCGCCGCAAGGATTTCTACAAGAAATTCCAGCAGACGCTGGACCATTATTTCCCGGGGCTGGACCGGAAGGCCGTGCACGAAGCCATTGATGCGGCCTACGACGAGTACGCCCGCCACATGCAGCAGCTGCGCGACAAGGGCACCGAGATCATTGCGCAGGCCCGCAGGGAAGGCCGCCGCATCATTGTGCTGGCGGGCCGCCCCTACCACGTTGACCCTGAGGTCAACCACGGTATTGACCAGCTCATCATCCGGCAGGGCGCTGCCGTCATCAGCGAGGACTCCGTCAGCTGGCACGAGCAGAAGTTCCAGACCTCCGTCCTGAACCAGTGGACCTACCACAGCCGCCTGTACGCCGCCGCGAAATACTGCACCGAGAACCCCGACATGGACCTTGTGCAGCTCGTCTCCTTCGGCTGCGGCCTGGACGCCGTCACCACCGACGAGACCCGCGAGATTCTGCAGGCGGGCAGCAAGCTGTACACCCAGCTGAAGATCGACGAGATCACAAATCTGGGCGCGGTGAACATAAGGCTGCGCAGTTTGTTTGCGGCGCTGGAAGAACGCAAAGAGGACAAAAAGTAAGAGGCAATTCCATGGAATACATGACCCCCAACTTTACCAAGGACATGGTAAAGACCCATAAAATTCTCATTCCGAACATGGCCGTGACTCAGTTTCGGCTCATGCAGGCGGCACTAGCCAGCGAGGGCTACCAGACCGAGGTGCTCGGCAACTGCGGCAGCGAGGTCGCGCAGCTGGGCCTGAAATACGTCCACAACGACACCTGCTACCCGGCGCTGCTCGTCATCGGACAGTTTCTCGACGCGCTGAACAGCGGCAAATACGATTTGGACCACACCGCGCTGCTCATCACCCAGACCGGCGGCGGCTGCCGTGCGTCCAACTACATCAAGCTGCTGCGCAAGGCGCTCGTCAAGGCGGGCTACGGCAATATTCCCGTAGCATCGCTGAACTTCTCCGGTCTGGAAAAGGGCAGCGGTCTGCCGCTGACCGTGCCGCTGCTGCGCAAGGTCATTGCGTCGATCTTTTACGGCGATATGCTGGTCGCCCTGCGCAGCCAGACCCACGCCTACGAGAACCACAGGGGCGACGCCGACGCCATGACCGAGAAGTGGATCTCTACGATACAGGGCTGGATCCGCGACGACAAGAACTACTCCGCCCATGACATGAAGCGCCGGTTCTACGACATTGCCGCGGACTACGCGACCATTCCCATCACCCGCGTGCCGAAGGTCAAGGTCGGCGTCGTCGGCGAGATTTATGTCAAATACTCGCCGCTGGGCAACAATGATCTGGAAAAATTTCTGGAAAGCCAGGACTGCGAGGTCAACCTGCCCGGCCTGATGGGCTTTGTGGAGTACTGCGTGGCCAACTACAAGCTGGACATCGACCTGTACGGCGGCAACAAGCTGGTGGCGGGCGGCGCGGACGCCTTCTTGAGCTGGCTGGACGGCATCGGCTGCGCCAGCTATGACGCCATGCGCAAGTACGGCTTCTACGCGCCCGGCTCGTTCCGCGAGCTGATGAAAAAGCCCGAGGGCATCATCTCTCTGGGTGCCAAGATGGGCGAGGGCTGGCTGCTGACCGCCGAGATGATCGAGCTGGTCGAGGGCGGCTACGGCAACATTGTCTGCGCCCAGCCGTTCGGCTGTCTGCCGAACCACATTGTAGGCAAGGGCATGATCAATAAGATCCGCGCCCTGCACCCGGACGCGAACATCACCCCCGTGGACTACGACCCCAGCGCGACCCGCGTCAACCAGGAAAACCGCATCAAACTGATGCTGGCCGTGGCCCGCGAGAAGCTGGACCAGCCCGGCGAGGTACAGCCTGTCACCGCGGAACAGCTGGCAGGCGGCGCACCGCAGGTGGAGACGTTGGTACGATAAATTTATAAAAAAGGCCGCTGGCATAATTGTCAGCGGCCTTTTTATACAGGCTTCAAGCCTTCCCCCTTGGGGGAAGGTGGCCCCGCAGGGCCGGATGAGGGGTAAGTTCACGGGAATAACCCGTTTACAGGCAATCTCCGCAAGGTTGCCCCTCATCAGTCAGCGGTCGGGGCCGCTGACAGCTTCCCTCACATCTCCTCCACCTGTTTCAGCTCTACCTCCCGCTTATCGATCACCAGCAGTCCATCCTTCTGCATCTGGCTCAGCGCATTGCTCAAGGCGCTGCGGTCCACACCAAGGTGGTCGGCCAGCTGCTGGCGGTCAAAGGGGAGCGTAAACCGCAGGCTGCCGTTTTGCCGCGCCAGCACCGAAAAGTACGCCGTGATCCGCCCGCGGATCGTCTTGGGGGCGGTGTACAGGCTGCGCTGCGCCAGCCCCAGATTTTTACGCGCTGCAATGCGCAAAAGATTTTGCGTCAGCTTCCAGCGCCACGGCTCGCAGCCGCACTGCAAAAGCTGCCCGGTCTCCAAAAACAGCGCCTCGCCGTTTTCTGCGGCCACAACGCTGACCCGCAGCGGCTCGTCCGGCAGACAGGCGTAGGTCTCGGCAAACAGGTCTCCCGGCCCGGCCTGGCCCAGCAGCGTCTTGCTGCCCCAGACGTCCAGGTGCTCCATGTGCACCCGCCCGGTCAGCACCACGCCCAGCGCCGGGGCTCTCTGCCCAGCCTCCAGCAGGATCTCCCCCTTGGCAAATGCCCTGCGGCGCATCCGCAGCGCGGTTACGGCTGCCTCGGCCTCGTCGGCGGTCAGTCCGCGGAACAGTGGTACATCCGGCAATTCCATAATTATGCACCTCACATGTTGTTGCTACAACAGAACTCTTGCTGCCATTGTAGTAAAATGACAGCACAAAGTCAAGGAGGCTGACCATGAAACGACAAATCATTCACATCGACCAGGAGAAATGCAACGGTTGCGGGGCCTGCGCCGCCGCCTGCCACGAGGGCGCGATCGCCATGATCGGCGGCAAGGCCACGCTGATGCGCGACGACTACTGCGACGGCATGGGCGACTGCCTGCCGCACTGCCCCACGGGGGCCATCACGTTTGAGCAGCGCGAGGCCGCGCCCTACAACGAGGCCGCCGTGCAGGCCGCCAGGCAGCACAACGCCTCGAATAATCCTCCATTAACTCAACAATATGATGTACTGTATCAGCCGGTACAACCCTGCCTTCCGTGATGTATAAATATATATCTATGCCGGTATCTCTTGCCAATACTCTAGCGCGCGTTGCCTTCCATTCGCTGCTATTATAAAAAGCCTTTGCCGTTTGGTTTCTGCAATGTGCATCATATTCCTTGTGCCGTTCCCGGTTCTCTGCTGTCTTGTTTACGGTGTGTTCTTTACAATACCGCACACCCTGCGGCACCAACTTATTACAGCCGTTTCTATTGCAATACTTTAATAACGCCATTCTTTCGCACCTCCGGGCATAAAAATAAAGCGGCTATTTCTGTTTGGAAAATGCCGCTTTTAAATCGTTGGTTTTTGAATTGTAAATATCTTAACATAGTTAAACGGACTTGTGAAGGGTGTTAAATCGGGCGTGTTGTCAAGTGCCTCATTTACCTGCTGCCGCCCGCCGCCTATACTGCATCGGATCCGAAAAGAAATATAGCCATATCGCGCACAAGTGCGTTTTTATAATTCCTTACGGTCTTTTCGTTTAGGTTCTCATTATATCCCTGCTGCCCGCCTAAAATATCCGCTATTTCCTCGAATGTATAAACCTCCTCTACCTGTTTGCCATTCTCTACCGTTTTCTTTCGCTGTAAATAGCGCATTTCAATTACTTCATAACCCTTTTTGCCTTCAATCTTTTTTAAAGCCTTTTCTATGCGCTCTACATCGTTTTTACTGCGGTTATATGACGCTATTCTGTCCTCTAATAGCTGATCTTCGTCCGGCTTGTCAACCTTGTTTTTCTGATACCTTACAATGCTACCCGATGTTGATTTTTGGATCATTGCTAAATATCCTTCTTCGTCCGCAACGTGTTCCTTTAAAATGTTGAAACAATAAAGAATTTTCTCGGTATTCTTAAACGCCTCGTCTTTCATAGCTTTTTGACGCTCCAACCATGAAATACTATTCATTTTTTTAAATACCTCGTCGATTGTTACCGCTATTGTTTCTTTAATTTCTTTTGCTACCGCCATTTTTAACCTTCCTCCACTTCTCCGAAATATTTTATATACTTGTCCGGCTCGTTTTCGCCGATCCACTTTTTAACCTCTTTTTGGCTTGGCACCTCTAACGTGTTCTCATTTATATTGCGAAAAAATACAACTCCTTTTTTCGTTATGTAAATTTCCTGTACCTTGTATTTGAACGCGTTTACCACGTCGCATATCTTTGTTGCTGTATTAGTATCAAAAAGCCTTGTTACCTCTTTTGCTTTACCGTCTATCATGGTTTGATATGTTAATATCGCTTTCAATCTGCATTACCTCGCTTTCCTGCTGCCTCTGCTGCGCTATTACCTTTGTTTGAAATACCTGCAATGCTTCGTATTGTCGGCGGTGTTTTTCTTTATTACTTATAAACGCCGTCGCCGCCTCTTTTAATGCTGTCGCCAACTCTAACGCCGGTTTCTTTACCGCCTCCCATAGATTTAAAATTGCTTTCTTGATCTTCTCAAAAGCTGTAATAATGTTTTTTCGGCGTTCCATTATGTAGGTTGCTGCTTTTATTGATATGCTACGCGGTGG
>ERZ773103.1507-NODE-1507-length-24573-cov-14.946651_pt1 | contig 24573 bp, 20 predicted proteins | sample MGYA00511118_ERZ773103 | MGnify/ENA primary metagenome ERZ773103 (study PRJEB29015, sample SAMEA2737821) | human gut metagenome | biome: human gut; feature: human-associated habitat; material: faeces | place: China | collected 2012 ... | reverse complement strand
CTTTACATGAGTTCAACCCAATGATGGGACACAGAGGATGCCGTCTTGCAGTTACTTATCCAGAAATTGCTAAGATGCAGACAAAAGCTGTTATCCGTGCAGCTATCAACGTACAGAAGAAACATCCAGACTGGACAGTAAAACCAGAAATCATGATTCCACTTGTATGTGAAGTTAAAGAGTTAAAATACGTTAAGAAAGTTGTTGTTGAGACAGCAGACGCTGAAATCGCAGCAGCAGGCGTTAAATTAGAGTATGAAGTTGGTACAATGATCGAGATTCCAAGAGCAGCTCTTACAGCTGATGAGATCGCTAAAGAGGCTGATTTCTTCTGCTTCGGTACTAACGATTTAACTCAGATGACATTTGGATTCTCTCGTGATGATGCTGGTAAGTTCTTAAATGCTTACTATGATACAAAGATCTTCGAGAATGATCCATTTGCAAAACTTGACCAGAATGGTGTTGGTAAGTTAATGGATATGGCTATCAAACTTGGTAAACCAGTAAATCCAAAACTTCATGTTGGTATCTGTGGAGAGCACGGTGGAGATCCTTCTTCCGTAGAATTCTGCCACAAGATTGGTTTAGACTATGTTTCCTGCTCACCATTCCGTGTACCAATCGCTCGTTTAGCAGCAGCTCAGGCAGCTATCAGCAATAAATAAGAGTACTCATTCTTTGGAGAAGGTTGTGTATAAAAAAACCCATATCAGCGTTGATTCGCTGATATGGGTTTTTTGGATGTCTGCAAGAAAAGAAAGTATTGTAAGTGGAATTGCATGTTCTCTATTTTCATATCTGGAATAAGTGCGCTGGTTTACATTCAGAAGCTTTGCAATATATTCCTGTGTATAATCGGAATCTTCTCTCAAATCTCGGATTCTTTGAATATTCATTTAAATGTCTCGTTTGCTTTTGTTCATAAAGAAACTAACATATGAAAATCGGTGTTATTTTTGTTTAGCAACGACTTATCGGCTTGATACTTGTCAAACTAAATGGTAAAATTAAACCACACTAGGACAGGTCTACCTTGCTGTATGTAACCCAATCCTAAGACTAAAGCTTCGGAGGAGTGTGTAAAATATGCAGGAATTAAAAAAGCTTCCAGTCGGTTTTGAGAACTTTCAGGAAATTCGGAAGTTAGACTTTTATTATGTGGATAAAACAAAATTGGTAGAGCAGCTTCTTGAAAATTGGAGTAAAGTGAATTTATTTACCAGACCACGCCGATTTGGAAAAACCTTAAATATGAGTATGCTTAAGAGCTTTTTCGAGATTGGAACAGACACAGCATTATTTGATGGCCTTTATATTTCGCAGAATGAAGAACTTTGTAAGGAATATATGGGAAAGTATCCTGTTATATTTCTGTCTCTCAAAGGTGTAGATGGACTAACATTTGAAGAAGCACGGTCTGCCCTGTGTGAGTTGATTGCTGGCGAGGTGAGACGATTTAAGTTCTTGCTGAACAGTAGCAGACTGGACAATGACGAAAAGAATATATATCGTGATTTGATTTCACTTCAAGGGGAACAGGAAACTACTCTTGCAACGAAACTGAAATTCTCACTTAAGAAAATTTCAGAACTTTTATATCAACACTATGGTCAGAAAACGATTGTTTTGATCGACGAGTATGATGTTCCACTTGATAAGGCCTTTCAGCATGGCTATTATAGAGAAATGGTGGCACTTATTCGTGGATTGTTCGGTGAAGCACTTAAAACAAATGATTTTCTACAGTTTGCTGTATTAACAGGATGCCTTCGGGTTTCCAAAGAGAGCATCTTTACTGGCTTGAATAATTTTAAGGTTTATTCGGCAGATGATGTTCGATATGATGAAGAATTCGGCTTTACGAATGAAGAAGTAAAAAAACTGCTGGAAGACTACAATCTGCAGAAACATTTCACAGAAGTGAAGGAATGGTATGATGGCTATCGTTTTGGTAATGCAGATATTTATTGCCCATGGGATGTAATCAATTATGTTGACGATTTGGTAAGTGAGGCTAAATCGCAGCCAAAGGCATATTGGATTAACAGTAGTGGAAATGATCTTGTAAAACGATTTATCGACATGGCAGATAAAACTACAAAGGATGAAATCGAACAATTGATTGTGGGAGAGGCAGTCGAAAAGAGAATCCGTTTGGATCTGACCTACGATGAGATTGATAACAGCATTAATAATTTGTGGAGTGTTCTTTTTACAACCGGATATCTCACAAAAAATGGTGATGTAGAAAATGGGATGTATAGATTGATCATTCCAAACAAGGAAGTCAGGGAAGTCTTTCTTTTACAAATCCGTGACTGGTTTGACCAGGTAGTTGCGAATGACCACGCATCTACGGAAAAAATCAACAGGGGTTTTCTTGAAGGAAAGACAGATGACATCCAGCGGGAACTTACAATGTTTCTTGGCGAAACAATCAGCGTTTTAGATACGAAAGCAAGAAACGAAGAAAAAGAGATTTTTTATCATGGTATTCTGATCGGTATTTTAAAAAATTATTCGGGCTGGGCGGTTAAATCGAATAGAGAATCTGGTGATGGATATGCAGATATTTTGCTTAAGCCTAAGAATCCAGATGTTGGAATCGTGATAGAACTGAAATACGCACATTCCATGAATGAACTTGACAAGGCGTGTGAACGAGCTATGGAGCAGATTAAGAATCACAGATATGACGCAGAACTCCGTGAGGATGGACGAAACGATCTTCTTGCATACGGAATTGCATTCTGTAAAAAACGTTGCAAAGTCGTAGTTGAAAAACTATAAAATACAAAAATCAGCACTGTTTCCATCGAGGAAGCTGTGCTGATTTGTTGATTTTTCAGTGTAAAGGAAAAAATGATTATAGACAGATCAAAACAACAGAAAAATCTTCTGGAAATGTTACAGGAAAAAAATGAATACATCAGTGCTCCATGCAATGGCAATGGAATCTGCGGAAAATGTATTGTGCGGTACAAAAGCGGAGCAACAGAACCGACGAAGCAGGATAGAGAGTTTTTATCGGAAAAGCAGTTGGAGCAAGGCTATCGTCTGGCATGCCAGTCATATCCAACGGAAGAATACAAAGTTGAAATTCCGGAAATGGAAGAAACGATAGAAGTCCTTTCGCAGTGGGAGAATCAGAGAACAGAAGAAATTCTGAAAAATACAGCAGAAGGAACGGCAGAGAAAACAGAAAATGCAATTTATGGAATCTGCATCGACATTGGAACAACGACTCTGGCGGCACTGCTTGTGAATCTGGAAACAGAAGCAGACTGCCAGACTGCCGTATCCGTTAATCACCAGAGAGCTTATGGCTCGGATGTGCTTTCAAGAATTTCTGCATCTAATGGTGGAAAAAAGTGGGAGATACAACGGTGTATCCGGCAGGATCTTCAGAAACTGATCAGGGAGCTCCTTCAAAAAGAAAAGATAACGGAACAACAGATACAAAGGATCGTGATTGCAGGAAACACAACGATGTGTCATCTGCTTCGCGGATTTTCATGTGAGACACTGGGGGTGGCGCCTTTTCTGCCAGTTGACCTTTCATGGATGGAAGGCAGTGCTGCGGATTTTCTTGGAATGAAAGAATTGGATACAAAAGTTGTGATTTTGCCTGGGATCTCAGCGTTTGTAGGGGCTGATATCATGGCTGGCATTGCAAAAATGAATATGCACAGATCCGAAGGATATCATTTGCTGCTGGATATTGGAACGAATGGGGAGATGGTGCTTGGAAATTGCCGTCATATGTATGTGACGTCCACGTCTGCAGGACCGGCGTTTGAAGGCGGAAATATTTCCTGTGGCATGGCGAGCATTCCGGGAGTGATCTCACATGTTTTCATGGAAGAGACAGGGAAAGCCGGATTTCAGGTGATCGGTGAAACAGATGGAGAAAATAAGAAACAGCAGGCGATCGGAATCTGCGGAACAGGTATGATCGATCTGGTGTATGAACTACGGGAGCATCAGATGATCGATGAACATGGAACATATTCGGATCTTTATTTTGACACCGGATATGAGCTGGCAGAAAAAGTAAAATTCACACAGAATGACATCCGGGAACTTCAGATGGCAAAAGCGGCGATCCGTGCAGGAGTGGATATTTTAGTAAAAAAGGCAGGCATTACGTTTGACGAAGTGGACAACTGTTATCTTGCAGGTGGATTTGGAACAAAGATAGATATCAAAAAGGCGGCAGGGATTGGACTGATTCCGAAAGAACTGGAGATGAAAACGATTCCGGCCGGAAATACAGTTCTTGCAGGGACAAAAGAGGTTTTACTTAGCAGAATTTCAAAAGAAGAACTTGAAAAAATCCAGACCATGGCAGATGTCATCAATCTGGCAGAAGAAAATGATTTTGAGGAGCTGTATCTCTCTTACATGGATTTTTAAGTAAACGACAGATAAAAATTCTTGTATTGAAAAGAAAAAATAAGTCTGTTATCATATAAGTATATGGTTTGTACGGAAGAAAAAAGAATTTGACAGGTTGCTGAAACCACTACAAATGGAGAAGGACTGGCACAAGGGCATATGACAAGAAAACATACAATATTAATTGTGGACGATGCAAGACATAACAGGACTGCATTGCGGGAAATTTTAAATGACAATTATATCGTGCTTGAAGCAGAAAATGGACAGAATGCATTAGCAGTTTTAGAGGAGAAGTATCAGGCGGTAACTGTGATCATTCTTGACCTGATCATGCCGGACATGAGCGGACTGGAACTCTTAGAAATTTTTCACAAAGATGTAAGATATCAGAATATACCTGTGATCGCGATGTTGAGAGGCATCAATGATGAGATCGAGTGCAAGTGTCTGGAATACGGAGCATGGGATTTTATGCGGAAACCTTATGATCCGATGATCGTGCGTTTTCGTGTAAAGAATGTGATCGAGCGCAGTCAGATGAGAGTGGATGATGAATTAAAATACCGTGCGGAGTATGATGTGCTTACCGGCATTTTGAACAAATCAAAGTTCTTTTATAATACGAGAAATATGCTGAATATTTTCGGTACGGAAGATTTTGTGTTCATCAGGATCGATATTGAAAAATTCCAGCTGATCAATTCCTTTTTTGGAATGGATGAGGGTGATAATTTATTAAAGTATATGGCAGATTATCTGCAGAATGTGGAAAAAGAATATCGTTATATTACTTATGGAAGAATTGAGGCAGATATTTTTGCGGTATGCTTTTCTTATGATAATGAGAAAGAGATCACAGACTTTGTGAAGAAATTCACGAATCAGATGGAAAAATATCCTCTGGATTTTGATATCACGCCTTTCTTTGGGATATATCTTGTGAAAAACCGTGATCTTTCCATCAACGAAATGTATGACAAAGCCAATCTTGCATCCAAAAACTGTAAGGGAAATTATATCCAGAACTATTTCTTTTACACAAAAGAGATGAGCGAGGAGATCATCAAGGAGCAGCGCATCATCAACAATATGAAGAATGCGCTGAAGAACGAAGAGTTTGTGCTGTATTTGCAGCCCAAATATGAACTTCAGCGAAATTCCATTGCAGGAGCAGAAGTTTTGGTGCGATGGATCACAGCAGATGGCAGGATGATATCGCCGGGAGAATTTATCCCGGTATTTGAGAGGAACGGTTTTATCCTGAAGCTGGATCAGTATGTCTGGGAAAAGACATGCCAGTTGCTTGCGGGATGGAGAGATGAGGGAAGAAAAATATTTCCGGTTTCCGTCAATATTTCGCGTGTAAGTCTTTATAATCCAAAAATTGTGGATGTGATCTGTGGACTGACAGAAAAATACAATATTCCACCGGAATGGCTGCAGTTAGAACTGACAGAGAGTGCATATACAGGAAACCCAAAAGCAATCAAAGAGATGATGGAACAGCTTCAGAAAAAAGGTTTTTCTATTTTGATGGACGATTTTGGAAGTGGTTATTCCTCGCTGAATGTACTAAAAGATATTGCGGTTGACGTCCTGAAAATTGATATGAAGTTTCTGGATGGTTCCGGAGATGATGGCAGGAGTGAAAACATTCTGGCATCGGTAGTCCGCATGGCAAAGTGGCTGAACATGCCGGTCGTAGCTGAGGGTGCGGAGCGCAAAGAGCAGGTATCGTTTCTGCACAGTATCGGATGCGAATATGTGCAGGGATATTATTTTGCAAGACCAATGCCGGTAAAAGAATATGAAAAGCTGTTGTATGAACAGCCATACTTTGAAGATGATGCGACAAGAGGAACATCCAACGATACGAATGCCATCTGGACAGCGAATATGCAGATGGAAATGATTTTCTCCAACATGATGCAGGCAGCCGCAATTTATGAGTACAGCGACGGAAATATTGAAGTGGTGCGTGTAAATGACGCTTATTTTGACATGTTTGGTTATCATGACACAGACCGTGTGCACAAAGAGATTGAGGGATCCATTGATCATGTTGACAGAGAAAGGTTTATGGATACTTTTGCACAGGTTGTGGAGAATCAAAGTACTGCGGAATGTGAAGTGAAACGTTTTCTCGAGTCTGGCAGGGAGATCTGGATCAAGCTCCGCCTGAAGTATATTAACAGGGTAGGGGAACGCCATATTATTTTTGGATGCATTGACGATATCACGGTCCAGCGGGAGATGGACAATGAACTTGCAAAGTACCGTCTTGCACTGATGGAAGAAGAGGTAAACGAGAAAATCATGCTTGTCGTGGATGATATGGAGATTAACCGGGCATCGCTGGAGAGTATTTTTGAAACAGATTACCGTATCCTGCAGGCAGGAGATGGGGAAGAGGCACTTCGTATTTTAGAGGAACAGAATTATAAAGTGGATATGATCCTGTTAGATCTGATGATGCCTGGCATGAATGGACAGACTTTTATGCAGGAAAGGAAGAATGATCCAAGGATCTTAAATATTCCGGTGGTGATCATCACGGCGGATGATACAACAGAACAACAGGTATTGACGATGGAATTAGGTGCAAGCGATTATATTGTAAAACCGTTTATTCCGGAGATCGTGACCAGACGTGTGCAGAATGTCTGGGATTCCACAAGGCGAAAAAAAGAAGTTCTGCAGGAGCATCAGAAGTAGTGGATAAGCAAAAAAAACTGCGCGTGTTTTATTCAGATATCAGTGCCTTGCGTGACAGATCAGATCAACCACAGCTGTGGGAGTTTTTGTGCTGCGCCAGACAACAGAAAATAAAACAATGTAAAAATGAAGATGACAGGCTTCGTGCCTTTGGGGCAGGTCTGTTATTGGAATACGGTCTGCGGCAGTATGGTTACACGCAGACAATACCTGTGGGATCGTCTGCTGCAGCAGAGTTGGAGCAGACCGGACAAACACGGTCTTTGCAGCAGGTAAGATTCGTTTATGGTGAAAATGGGAAGCCGTATCTTGGGACAGGACAGGGAGAACGGCTTCCGCTTATGTTTAACCTCAGCCATTCGGGCATGTATGTGGCAGCAGCTTTTGGCACAGAGGATGTAGGTGTGGATGTGGAGCTGATACGCACCGGAAAACAGAAGATCGCACAGCGTTTTTTTGCAGAAGATGAGAGAAAATATCTGGAAAAATGTTGGACGGATGAGGCTTTTACCGGAATATGGACGAGGAAGGAAGCCTACATCAAGGCGGTTGGAACAGGGATCGCAATGTCTTTGGATTCTTTTTCCACGATGGAAGAACAGGTGGGAGAATATTATCTGAAAACATGGAATGTCGAACGGGATGTCTGGCTGTCTGTTTGCCGGAAAGGGAGTGCGATCGAACGCTGTCTGCCGGAGAAAATCGCATTAGAACAGGTGTTTTTATAAGAGACAGATCTGCAGATCATAATGAGAATGGTACAGGATCAGTACCGATAGAGATGGAAAATGGAGGTTGGGATTCATGTATGACGAGTTGACCGAACAGGACATAAAAAAAATGGAAGAAGAGATTGAGTATCGGAAGCTGGTTGTGAGAAAAAATGCGCTGGAAGCAGTCAAAGAAGCACGTGCGCATGGTGACCTCAGTGAAAATTTTGAATACCATGCAGCAAAAAAAGACAAAAATCAGAATGAAAGCCGTATCCGTTATCTGGAGAAAATGATCAGGACGGCAAAGATTATTTCCACGGATTCTGCGGATGATGAAGTCGGAATGAACAATACTGTTACCGTCTATTTTGAGGATGATGACGAGGAAGAAACCTATAAAATTGTCACAACCATCCGCGGTAATTCCCTGAAAAATCTGATCAGTAACGAATCGCCTCTCGGAAAAGCATTGTTGGGGCACAAAATAGGTGACCACTGCGAAGTAAAAGTAAACGATAACTATTCCTATTTTGTAGAGATACGAAAAATCGAGAATACGGTGGATGATGGAACGGATAAACTGAGAAGTTTTTAAGATATAAGAAAGAAGATTGAGGAACAAAAAGATGAGATTAACAGAATTATTAAACAAAGATGAAGTGACGATTTCCTGCGAGCTTTTTCCGCCAAAACAGGGTGCGCAGTTGGAAAATTATAAAAATATCGTAAAAGATATGGCGGCATTAAAGCCGGCATATATGAGTGTCACTTACGGCGCAACAGGTGGAACATCTGATTATACGGTAAAGCTAGCAGAGGAAGTACGTAACAATAACATTCCGGCGTTGGCACATCTGACCTGTGCCTCTTCCACCAGAGAAAAGGTGGCATCTGTCATTGAGGAGTTAAAGGCAGCAAATATCGAGAATATCCTTGCACTCCGTGGCGATATTCCTGCAAATGCAGATTTTCCGCTGCCGGATCAGTACAAGCACGCAAGTGAACTGATCGCAGATATCAAAGCACAGGGTGATTTCTGTATCGGTGGTGCATGCTACCCGGAAGGACACCCGGAAGCAGCAACGATTTTTGAAGATCTCGACCATTTGAAAGAGAAAGTGGATGCAGGATGCGAGTTCCTCACCACACAGATGTTTTTTGACAATAACATTTTATACAATTTTATGTACAAGGCATTAAAAAAAGGAATAGATGTTCCGGTTGTAGCAGGCATTATGCCTGTCACCAACGCAAGCCAGATCAAACGTATCACATCTTTGTCCGGCAATATGGTTCCACCGAGATTTCTTGCGATCGTAGACAGGTTTGGAGACAACCCGGCAGCAATGCGTCAGGCGGGAATTGCATATGCAACAGAGCAGATCATTGATCTGATCGCCAACGGTGTCAATCATGTGCATATTTACACGATGAATAAACCGGATGTTGCAGGAGAGATTTTGGACAATCTTTCCAATATCTATGTGAGATAGTGGATGTAAAATGATTGCTTAAAATGTGAAGAAAAATCAATATTTATGAAATGACAGGATACCTCCTGAGCAGATACGGGTAACAACCCCGAACCTGCCGGGAGGTATTTTTGCGTACTTGAAGAAACAAAGTGCATTTTTCGTGCGGTCTGCTGCATAAAATATTCGTGTGACCATTGTGTGACCGGGGATACCTATAATAACACAAGGATTTATAAAAAATTCAATGGATGAGCGGAGGAGATGGAGAGTGAAGAAAAAATACATGCTTATGGGAATCGCTGCAGTATTGATCCTGGCAACGATGGTTGGCGGAACGCTTGCAGCTCTGAATACAAAAAGTGAAAAGGCAGTGGCAAATATTTCCATTAAGAGTGTGGGAGTCACGGTGATCGGGGATCAACCTGTGGCACTGGCAGACGGCGGGGAAAAAGAACCGGTTACGATCGTGCCGGGGGAAACGATCATCATGCCGAAGGCAGTACAAAACGATATCCCGGATGGTTATGATGTGTATGTAAAAGTAGTTATTTATCATGCATGGGATACAAAAAGCGGCGGACTTGTGAGTGCAGGGGAGGCGGATGATATCTATGTACATAATCAGGACTGGATCATCGGGTATGAGGATGATGAGCAGATGGTGATGTACTACACAAAGCCGCTGGCTCCAGAACAGACGACAACAAACTTTATGGACGGAATTTATTTTAAGGAATCTATGGGAAATGGATTTGCAGATGCAGTCTATACGTTAGAATACGAAGTTACGGCAGTTCAGGCGAATAACGCAAAAGATGCGATCGCAGCAGAGCTTGGCGTGTTCCCGGAGTTTGATGAAAATGGAACGATTTTGTCTGTTTCAGAAACAAGATAACGGTTGAAGGAGATTGGAGCATATGAAAATAAAAAACATAGCAGCCGTTCTGTTGCTTATTTGGACTTGTGGATCTTCATCGGTAGTCAGTGCGGCGGAAATTCATACTGTGCAGCTGACAGAGGAAAACCAGCTTGTGTATACAAAAGATAAGGCAGAGCTTGCCGGTGCTTTTGATGGCATGGCACCCGGAGACAGCAGGACCGTTGTCATTAAAATCGAGAATCAAAACAGTCATAAGGCATCTTTTTTTATTTCGCAGAAGACAACGGATGCTTTGGAAGAAGCAGGAAAAGCGTCTGGCGGAGCATATGAGTTTCAGGTGGAGATCGGCAATGATACCGGAAGGATATCTTTGCTGGATGCAGATGCCGGTGGATATGCGGAAAATGTGGCAAGTGCCGAAGGTTTAGCAGAAATTACAGAATTGAATGAGTATCGTTATATGACAGCTCTGGATCCGGGGGAGTCGGCGGATGTCTATGTGACATTGACTTTAGACGGCGAGGGCATGGACAGCGCAGATGGAATTGATTATTCGCGTGCAGCAGGTGCGATGGAATTTGAATTCCGGGCGTACTATGCAGACGACAGAAAGCCGGTTGTGATCACAAATTATGTGACGGAGTACGGAGAAGACAATGTGGTGACAAAGGTTGTAAAGAAAGTGATTCCAAAGACTGTCACAGAACAGCTTGTTCCACTGGCAAATGGTGTCAGGACAGGAGATCCTCTGACAGTGACGGTATCTGCAGGAGTTCTGGTGGCAGGTATAGTGATTGTTAGTATCGCAGTGAAAAAAAGAAAGGTGGAGCGCAAGTCATGAAAAAAGTAAAAAAAATAATTACGGGCTTTCTTACGGTTTTTATCTTCATGGCGCTGGTGCTTCCAATGACAACGGTGAAAGCTTCGGAAGAGAAAGAAGTGGTGGAAAAAAGAATGTATACAGTGACATTCCGTGCAGGAAATATTGCTTGTTTTGATATAGATAAGATCACTGTTTCCGAAGGGATGGAAGTGACAAAAAATTATATTAAGGTAAAAGTTGCAAAGGGAGATACACTTGCTTTCACAGTGCCTGGCTGGGAAAGTGATGCAAGGCTGACATCATGGTTTTCTAACTGCCTGCACTATGAAAAAGAGGCAGCATATGGGTTGAAAGCTTTTAACGGCGTTGTGGGAACTGCGGTGGAGCGGAATACAGAGTATGTTTTGGATTATAAGCGTTTGATCGATCCGGTTTCCTATACGGTGAGTTTCATAGACAGTCAGACGAAGGAACAGATTGCAACTCCACAGATCATCTATGGAAATGCCGAAGAAACCATTATGGTCACTCCGGTGACCGTTTCGGATTATACACCGACGGAGAGCAGTAAAATTATAAAACTGGAAAAAGGGAAAGAGAACACGGCAACGTTTGAATATCGCTACACCGGGGCTGTGGAGACAATCACCAGCACAGTGACAAATGTGGTTCCGGGCACAACACGGACAGAGACAGTCGTAAGTGAGGTCGAGGAGACGGTCATCATTCCCGGAGCTGCCCAGCCGTCCGGTGTTACTGCAAATGTAGTAAATAATGCGTCAAATACAGCAGACAACCGCGCAAATGGTGGCGGTAATGCAGCAAATACAGCGGCAACGAATACAGCAAATAACGTGGCAGATAATAGTGCGAATAACGCAGACCAGAACGTAGACAATGGCAATGTTGAAATTCCGGAGGAGCAGACTCCGTTGGTCGATGGAGTTGTCGACATCGAAGAGAGCGAGACACCGTTGGCAAACACAGCAGAGGATGAGAGCACCGTTTCCGGCGATGTGGACGGGAAAGATGCCGACCTTGCAGCACAGGAGATCGATGCAGCATCTGTACCGGTGGCTGTGCCGGTGATCGGCGGTATTGCAGCAGTTTTTATTGCGGGACTGATTGCTTTCCTTGTATATAAAAATAGAAAAAGGTCGAAGTAAGCAGGATTTTTAGGTACGGTATTCGACTTTTATGGCAATGCATGCATGTTAGACTTACAGGAAAAATCTGGCAGTCAGAGCTGGAAAAGAGGAGGAGAACTGCATGCTGACGATTCGGACTCTGGGAAAATTTCAGATCAGGGATGAAGAACATATTGTGAATGAGGAAGAGATACGGTCTCCCAAAATGATAAATCTGCTGGCTTATCTGATTATTCACAGAAATCAGACACTGACTTTTTATGACATGGCAGATGCACTGTGGCAGGAGGAAGAAACGGGAAATCCGGCAGGTGCATTGAAAAATCTGATGTATCGTCTGAGAGTCTTTCTGAAGAAAAACTTTGGAGATGAGGATTTTATCCTGACCGATCATGGTTCCTACCGCTGGAATCCCAGACAGGAGGTGGCGGTGGATGCAGAACAGTTCGAACAAATGTTTGAATCTGCAAAGCAGAAAACTATTTCAGAGGGGGAGGCAATCCGGAAATTAAAAGCGGCGCTTGCACTCTATCAGGGTGATTTCATGACAAAAGTTGCAGATATGCACTGGGTGATGACGCTGAATACTTATTATCACTCTTTGTATTTAAACTGCGTCCGGTATCTGTGCGAATATTATGTCAGCACAGAAAAATTTGAAGAGTTAGAACAGCTTTGCAGTCAGGCACTTCAATGGGAAAGTCTCGATGAAGAGTTATATTGTTATCTGATCAGAGCATTGGCAGGAAAAAATAAAATTGGTTCCGCCCTGGAAGTTTATGAGAATGCCTGTCGGACGTTGCAGCAGCAGCTTGGAATTTGTGGACTGTCAAAATTAAAGGGCGTTTATGACAAATTACTGAGACAGAATAAAAGCGGAAATGTGCAGGGAATTGCACAGGTACATCAGGATATTGCAGAACAGAATCCAGCGGGAGCGTTTTTGTGCGGGTATCCGGTCTTTCGGGAAATTTGCAGGCTTCAGGTGAGAAAGACAGCGCGTTTTGATGAAAATGAATATATTCTGCTTCTGACCTTAAAGGCGGGGGAGTATACCGGAAGCAGAGTCAGTGATGTAGATCTGTTCCGCATCCGCAATGCGATGCCGCATCTGGCGGAGACATTGAAAAAATCGCTCCGTCCAGGGGATGCAGTGGCACAGTTCAGTGATTCGCAGTATGTGATTTTGCTTTCTGCATGCACTTATGAGGGTGGAATGCTGGCCGCAAACCGGATTATTTCAAAATTTTATCAGGATCATAAAGTTTACCGGAATCTGAAAATCAAGATCCATATAGAGAAAGTGAAAACAGCGGAACATATTTTAAACAAATACAGTGGATGAGATCTTTGGAAGAGAAAACAGTAGATCAAAGGGCAAAAGTAAGGAGGATTCTATGAAATTTGCAGCGAGTGTAAAAAAAGTGATAGCATTCCTGTTATGTTTGGCTTTGCTGACATCCGATGTGACCGTCACCAATGCGACAAGTGTAGACACCACGGATGTTTTTACGGAAATTTCCACAGAGATGTTGAATGAGACGAAAAATGCAGGGCAGGAAAGTACCGGGCAGGAAGGAAAAATGTCAGATCCAGACGGAACAGGAAATACAGAAAAAGTCAGGAATACAGAGAACAGCGAGAGCACGAAAGTGACCAACAACATCGGGAATGCAATAGGCACGGAAGCAGTCGAAGGCACGGAAGCAGTCGAAGGCACCGAAGCAATCGAGAACACAGAAGTGACCGATGACACAGAGAGCACTGAGGCGACTGAAGCAATCGAGGAGACGGAGAAAACAGAGGAGACAGAACAACCGGAATTAAAAACCGTCTTCGACTATTCCAATGACGCAGTCCGCGTGGTCGTGACACTTTCGAATGAGACCGATCTTCCGGCAGGCGCAGAGCTTGTCGTGGCACCGGTAGCCGTCACAGCAGAAATGGAAGCATCCATCGATAAAGCGATGGAGGGCGGGGCGAAAGAAAAAGAGGAGGTTGTGGCGTATGACATCTCCTTTGTAAAAGATGGAAAAGAAGTGGAGCCCGGGGCAACCGTGCAGGTGCAGTTATCGCTTGCGCAGGTGAAAGAGGGCGATTCGGCGAGCGTGTATCATTTTGATGAGACAAAAAATGAGATGTTGGATATGAATGCGAACACTTCTGCCGATGGCGAGGTGATATTTGGCACCGATCATTTTTCAAAATATGTCATCGTCAATCACGGAGACAACAACGTGACTGTGACGATCGAACATTATGACAATCATAAATATCAGGCGCAGGATGAGCAGAGTGCAAAAATTTACAGCGATGACGTCCGCACGATGGCACCGGGAGCAAAAATCAGCGACTACAATAAGGCGTTAAACTGGGATGTGGATCATGTGCAGGTAAACGGAGAAGCATTTTCCCAAAGTGAACTTGAAAACATTGAGATCCATGAGGACAGTGTTGTAAAAGTTTTTTATCAGGCAAAAAATACGGACTATATCGGTGAGGCATCGTTTTATGACTACGAGGTGATTCCTTATGACAAAGCCGGACAGCAGAGGGCGGATCTGAGTATCAATGCGGATTCCAACTATCCGTCTGAACAAAAAGACAACCGTTTCACGGTCGGAACGGTATCTCAGAATTTAAGTGAAAATCAATATGACACCGTCACGAAAAAAACAGGTCAAAACGGAACCACAGACGACCAGCATATCAACGTGTATACCGGAGGAACTGGAGAAAATGCAAAAAAAACAGGAATCGTTACCGGGTTAAGTGATGATTACAAAGAAGTTCTTTTCAGTGTGAATGAACCGGGCGTTTTTCCGAAAGACGGAGCAGCTGCGGCAGGGACAAAAGGACTGACAGTAAAAGAAGGATACAGGTTAAAATTTTCACAAAGTGGTGACACTTATGAACTGAAAGAAGTTTTAGACAAAGAGGACAATGTGGCAGCAACTGCGGGGGCGGATTTCCTGCCATTTGGAAATAATAATTTTTATTTTGGAATCCGCTATGACGTAACCTTTACACTTGGAGATTATATCGGGGAACTGAACTATTCTTTTACCGGGGATGATGATCTCTGGGTAATTCTGGATGGAAAACAGGTGGTCATTGATCTTGGCGGTATCCATGACGCTCTGACAGATACGGCCGATCTCTGGAATTATATTGACAGGACAGACAAAAACAAAGAACATCATCTGACCATTTTATATATGGAGCGCGGTGCAGGAAAGGCAAACTGTAACATGAAGTTTACGCTTCCGAATGCGGACGTGATCAAAGTGGTGGACGATGACGTGCCGGATATCCCACCGGAGAAGCCGGTTGATTTTACGGAGAAGGATGTGGAATATCATAAGACAGCGAAACTGACTGACTGGGAGAACAGAGAGTATCAGATCGATCTTGACGCAAGTTCACTTGCAACCTCGCAGAGCACAGTTGAAAAAATACAGACAGTGGATGCCATGATGGTATTTGATTTGTCCGGCTCGATGAATGAAATTTTGTCCGGTGAAAATCAATTAAAGGATATCGGAGAATTCAGCAGTGTGAAGAATCATCTGGATATCAATAAAGTATATTACTGGAATAAATATGAAAAGAGTGGCTGGTGGCCATGGACGTACGATAAGAGTGTCGGAATGGGAACGGCGGCTGTATCCGGTAATGTGTATGCGAAGTATCCGGTAAAATATATCGACGGACAATGGAAAAAATATGTGGACGGCAGTTATCAGAGCATTTCAGACAGTGATGTGATCGCAGCATGGACGTCTAAGATTTCTGCGTTAAAAGACGCCGCCAGCGGATTTGTGACAGGTATTTCCGATGCATCACCGGACAGTCTGGTCGGAATCGCCACCTTTTATGGCATTGGCAATGGGTGGAACAGCAGTACCGAGGGAAAATTAAACCACGGTCTTTCAAAGGTGAACAAAGACGAGATGTTAAAGTCCATCAATGCTCTTTTTGCGGATGGCGGAACCTCTCCACAGAAAGGTCTGGAACATGCGTATAGCGAATTGCAGAAGGCAGAAGATGACAACAAAAAATATGTGATCCTGTTCTCCGACGGAGAGCCTTCGGACAGCAATGACAAAACGGAGACAGAAGCATCAGCGGTGAAATTGAAAGAGGCAGGCTATACAGTCATCACAGTCGGGCTTGGTTTAAATAACGAGACTGCCACATGGCTGGGAGAGAAAGTGGCGTCAGCCGGCTGTGCATTTACGGCGGATACTGCGGAGGAGTTAAACAAAATCTTTCAGAACATCCAGAGCACGATCACACAGTCAAGATCCCTGACCGGAGTGCAGGTGACGGACATTATTGATGCGGAATTTGAGCTGACAGATGCCGAGATCCAACGTCTGAGAGCGGATGGCGCACAGGTAACGGTCAATGAGGATGGCACAACGACGATCAGCTGGCTTGATCAGGAAGTAAAGCCGAAGGAAAACGGCGCCTCCGGCTGGCAGAAAACGATCCATATCGTGGCAAAAGAATCCTGTCTGGGTGGAAATAATATGACTACAAATGTAAATCCAAATTCCTTTTTAAGCTTTGGCGGCACACAGCTGGAATTGCCGCAGCCGACCGTGAATGTGAGAATTGCGTATCAGATCACAGACACAGCAGATACGATTTTTCTCGGGGAAAATCTGGAAAACTATGCAGATGATGCGGCAGTGCGCATGAAAGATGCGGACAGCGCCAAAATGACAAAGGTGTATCTGACGTTCTACACGGACAAAGGCTGCCGTGAGGAGATCACGCAGGAAAACCTGAAAAAAGAGAGACCTAAACAGGATACCACGTATTACGCAAAAGCATTTCTGCCGGTGGAGGAAGCGACAGATGCTTCCAACGCAAACTCCACGTTAAACGGTGTGATCTATAAAAATGAGACACAGGTGGAGGCAGCGCATGCGGATGGGGAAGCCTATGCAGGAAAATATGATGTAAAAGTGAAAACAGGAACGCTGATACTCACAAAGAAAATCAGTAAAAAAGATATCAGAGCGTGTGAGGGGGATCCGATCTTTACTTTTAAGATCACCAATCAGACGACAGGCGATGTTTATTATAAGACGTTAAGGTTTGGTGAGAACAGCGCAGAGGATCAGACCACGACAGCCGGAATGTTCAATGTGAAAGCGCAGACGACGCTGGAAGGACTTGCGCAGGGAATCTATAAAGTAGAGGAACTTGACACGATGGGCTTTACGTTAAAAGAGTTTACCGCAGACACAAACTGTGCGTCACAGATTGCCGGAAACAGCGCACAATTTGCAGTTGGTATCCGCAGCAGAGACGAGGCCTGCAGCTTTGACGTAGAGGACTTTGTCACAACAGCGGCAGATTCACACTTGCAGGCAGACTGTGTGAACGTCACAGCCAAAAACAATAAGACCAGAAGTGATGGAAAACTCACGGATACGGATGCCGTGAAAAATCAATTTGTGATCCATGAAAAAGCAACCAGGACGACAGATGTTGATAATCATTCCACAACAGATGTGCGCAAATAATCGGAGGCAGTGTGTATGAAAGAAATATGGAAAAAGAAAAAAATATTTGTGATTACAATTGCACTGATGGTTGGAATTATTGGAACAGCAGCAACATTTGCAATTATCACAGCAACAGCAGGAACGGTGACCAATACGTTTCAGGCGGCAAAAGTGGCGACTGAGATCGAGGAAGAGTTTGAGGGCAAAATCAAAGCAGGAAGCACCGTGAAAAAGAATCCGAGTGTAAAAAACACTGGAATTTCGGATGCATTTGTCCGGGCCAGGATCACGATCTCACCGGAACAGACAGAAGTGACGCTGTTAAGCGGCACCTGGAACGGAACTGCTTTTTCGGAGAAAGGTAAGGCAGCGGACAGCATTGCGACCGAGAGTACGCTGTATGATCCCGATGGTGACGGAACCGGCTGGTATCAGGGCACGGACGGCTGGTTTTACTACAACAGTCCGGTTGCACCGGGGCAGAACACGGATAATTTATTTGATGCAGTAAAAATTGGAAATGTGACAAAAAATTTCGATATCACGGTTTATCAGGAGGCAGTGTTTGCCGGAAGTTATGAGGCCAAAGATCAAGTGGAACTTCCGGTTTTGAAGGGATTTTTTGCAGAAGTAACCAAATAAGTCAGAAAGGCGCAAAAGAAAATGACAAGGAAAATTTGCAGTGTATTATCAATGGTGGTATTTCTCGGACTGCTTGTGATCGCAGGCTTTCTGTTTGTCCCGAAAATGCTTGGATATGATGAGTATGCGGTCTTAAGCGGCAGCATGGAACCCGGGATCCCGGTCGGGGCGATCGTCTATGATAAAAATTTTGCCGCGAGTGAGGCGAGGGAAGGAGCAGTCGTCACTTATCAGCTTCCGGCGGGAACGCTGGTGACGCACAGGATCATTTCGGTGGATAAGGAGGAACAGACCGTTGTCACGCAGGGAGACGCTAATAATATTGCAGATGCAGCTCCTGTTGCATGGCAGCAGATCATTGGGGTGTATGCATTTCATATCCCGTATCTTGGATATATTTCCATTTATGCAAAGACACCGCTTGGTATTGCGGTGGTGTGCGGTGTTTTAATTGTGCTGATCCTCTTAAACTTCATCCCGGATATTTTAGAGGAGGATAAGAAGAAAATTTCAGATACGGAATGAGGAAACGTTACTGAAATTTCTGATATATGACCGTCGTGTGACCATTGAGTGATAAAACAGTATCGTAACAAAACGGTTTCTGATAAGGCAGAAACCGCATGTTACAGAATGGAAAGTACATAAGAATGAAAAGATTATCATGAAATGAAAAAGGAGATCAGCAATTATGAAGAAAACAAAATTAGTCACACTGCTTGGAGCAATCAGCCTGCTTGGAGCAATTGGTGCAGGCAGCACATTCGCTTACCTGACGAGCACAACCGGAACTGTCACCAACACCTTTACCGTCGGCAATGTAAACTTTGATGATGATCCGCTGACAGGCGGTTTATCCGAGTCCAAAGTGGCAAGAGATGAAAACAGCGGTCTGTATGTGGATGCTGATGGCACCGGAGAGTGGACGGTAAAAGAAAATAAGTATGAGGATCTGGTTGCAGGAGAAGTAGTATACAAAGATCCGACCGTACACATGGCAGATGATTCACAGGACGCATGGGTATTTGCGAAAATCGTGAATGAAAACCCGGAACTTACGATCACATATGCTTCTGACTGGGTAGATGTGACAGACGCTTATAAAACAGCACAGAACTTAAATAACATTGACTACAAAGTATATGCAAAAAAAGATGTGATTTCCAAATCCGCTCATTCAACTATCTTTGAAGAAGTAACGGTTGGAAACAATGTGACAGAGGATACCACATTTACCGATATTAAAGTTTCCGCATGTGCAGTTCAGGCAGCCGGTTTTGCAAATTACACAGACGCACTTGCACAGGTTTCTTTCAACTAAATAAAAGGTAAAACATCTGAGCAGACTTTTCATAGGGACTATGAGGTCTGCTCATTTTGTGGTACAATCTAAAACAGTGCAGATAGTTTTTTATGTGCACAGCAGAGTAAAGTGGGAGAGAAACGGGCATGAAACAAAATAAAAGCAGCCGGTCAACGGTTCTTCTTTTTCTTCTTGGCGCAGCGCTGATCGTGGCAGCACTCATTATGCTGGTGCCGGATCTTTTGAATTACAAACAGTCCAACGACACCTATGAGGCATTAAAGGAAAACTATATTTCAGAGAAAGCGGAGAATACGGAAGTGGCGGATGAGACAGAGGGGGATGATTCGTGGTGGTATACAGATGTGGATGTGAAGCTGGAAGAACTTCAGCAGGTCAATGCGGATATTATCGGCTGGATACGGTTTGATAATCTGGAGCAGCTCAGTTATCCGGTTTTATATTCCGGGGATGATGAGAAGTATCTTCGCACGGATATTTACGGAAATCAGACGATTGCCGGATGTATTTTTATGGAGGGGATGAACACACCGGATTTTCAGGATTACCATACAATCCTATATGGGCACAACATGAAAAACTTAAGCATGTTTGGCAGTCTGAAAAAATATAAAACAGAGGATTTTTATAAAGATCATCAGTTTTTTACAATCTATACATCAGAGTGTGCGTACCGTTATCAGATTTTTGCCTACTATGATGTGCCGGAAACCGACGAAGTTTACACGGTTGGCTTTGCACCGGATGAGACTTTTCAAAAATTTATTGATAAGATGAAGCAAAAGTCCTATGATGATACAGGAGTGAACGTGACGAAAGACGATCATATTATGACACTGTCGACCTGTTCCACCACGGGAAAACGTTTTGTAGTGCATGCAGTGCGCATCGGGGAACATGCGTTGGAGAAATAGAAAAGAACAACATAAGGAGAAAAACAATGAAAAGACCAGAAGAATTGAGTCATATGCTGACAGAGATGTACAATGATACGAAGGATGGAAAAATCCGCTGGAACCTCAGTGTGCAGACAACGGAAAATAATGAAGTATCCGAGAAACCGGTCGAAGTGGAGGATGGTGTTTCCTGGACGATCGATGAATGTTATGTTTCCTATTATTGCAAATATAAGGGACAGGATTTTCTGATGATCACCTATGAGATGATCAAAACTGCCGGAGATAAGGTGCATACGACCAACATGATCTTCCTCCCACCGCTTGGAATCCGTGTGTTCCAGCTGCCAATGCTGCTGCCGTATGCGGTTCAGGCGTCCGGTGTGCTGGCAAATCAGATTCACAATCTGTGGGAATTACTGCTTGCGATGAAAAAGGCAGACCCGGAGAGTGTATTTATGGAAGTGTCAGCAGGAAAACTTGTGATCGAGGATGAAAAATAACCCTTGAGAGATTGATATCTATAAGCTTGTACAAATGGATAATATAAGGAAAAAGATGTTTGTGGCTCTGGTTGTACCACAGAACATCTTTTTTTATGCAAAAATAGGTAAAATAAGAATATCCTTGAGAACATTTTTGAAGAGTTTTTCCGGAAATCCCATAAAAAAGGGAAATAATCAATTGGAAATGATATACAATTTTGTCAAAAAGTATATGAAAATGTAAAAAATGTTGAAACTTTATAAAATAAGTGTTAAAATAATAACAATCACTGGTATGACCAGGAAAGAAAAAATTTATAAGGGAGGAAACAATATGTTAAATCATGGACTGTTGTTTCAGGTTTACGGCGAGGGAGCAGCATGGCAGTTTCTTGGCTGGATTTTAGTTTTTACCTGTCTCGTACTTGCAAATGAAATTGCCAGACGTACAAAAGCCGGCGGAATGTTATGTTTCGTTGTTCTTCCGATTATTCTGACAGTTTACTTTATTGCAATTTACGTTTCAGCAGCAGCGGGGGCTGAATGGGCGCTCAATAACAATACATATGTACATATGACAAGCTGGTTCCACTATGCGAAGTTATATGCAGCTACAGCTGGATGTATTGGTTTTATGATGCTAAAATACAAATGGGGTGTTGGAAAAACACAGTGGTTTAAGGCTTTCCCATTTGTTATCGTAGCAATCAACATTTTGATCGCAGTATGCAGCGATTTCGAATCTGCCATCAGAGGTGCACAAGCACTCGCAGAGACAGGAACAAGCTGGTGGTTATCATCTGAAGGCGTATGGTTATATGGTGGATGGTGGAACGTTCTCAACGGTCTTGCAGGTATTATCAATATCTTATGTATGACAGGCTGGTGGGGAATCTACTCATCTAAGAAAAAAGATGATATGTTATGGCCGGATATGACATGGATGTTCATCTTAGCTTATGATGTATGGAACTTCCAGTATACTTACTTAAACCTTCCGACTCATTCCTGGTATTGTGGTGTTGCATTATTACTTGCACCTACATTTGCTGCAGCATTCTGGAACAAAGGTGGCTGGATTCAGAACCGTGCTAACACATTAGCATTATGGTGTATGTTTGCCCAGGTATTCCCATTATTCCAGGATCAGGGTAAATTCGCAGTTATCCCAAGGCTCTACGCAGATGGATTCATGGATGCAGCTACACATCCAACAGCAGCAGATCCTACAGCACAGGGTGTGATCTCTGTTCTTTCAATTGTGGTCAACGTTGTTGTATTCGCTGCAATTATCAAACGTTCTATGAAGTTAAAGAAGAATCCTTACAAAGATGAGATCTGGAAAGGCACAAAAGATTACGAAGAAGCTATGTCCCGTGCGGAATAATCTTCATCAGATCTGTAATGAAAAATGAGCACTGTATGGTGCATGAAAAAAGTCTGCTGGCAGGTAGTACCTGTCGGCAGACTTTTTTGTAGAGGAAAATAAAAAATCTGTTTTATTTACACATCTCCGCAATATCATAAATCAGTTTTCTGGAATCTTCCCATCCAAGGCAGGGATCTGTGATAGACTTTCCATAAATATGGTCGTGGATCTTCTGAGAACCCTCTTCGATATAACTCTCGATCATCACACCTTTTACCATGTTATGGATGTCTTGCGATAACTGACGGTTATGCATGACTTCCTTGACAATACGGATCTGTTCTTTGAACTGTTTGCCGGAATTGGAGTGGTTTGCATCAATAATGGCAGCCGGGTTTACAAGATCCATTTTGGCATACATATCACAGAGACGGATCAGATCCTCATAGTGATAGTTCTGCGTGCTGTTGCCGTGTTTGCTGACGGCACCGCGGAGTACAACGTGGGTTAATGGATTTCCGGTTGTCTCCACTTCATAGCCACGGTAAACAAAATGGTGTGGATGTTGGGCAGCATAAACGGAGTTGAGCATAACGGCAAAGTCACCGCTGGTTGGATTTTTCATCCCGGATGCAACATCAAAACCGCTGACGGTAAGACGGTGCTGTTGGTCTTCAACCGAACGTGCACCGATCGCAACGTAGGAGAGCAGGTCTTCTACATATCCCCAGTTTTCCGGGTAAAGCATTTCGTCTGCACAGGTAAGACCGCTTTCTTCAATTGCACGGATGTGCATTTTGCGCATGGCGATCAGACCTTCCACCATATCCGGTGCTTTTTCAGGGTCAGGCTGGGATGCAATTCCTTTGTAGCCTTCACCGGTGGTACGTGGTTTGTTTGTATACACACGTGGGATGATGATCAGCTTGTCTTTGACATTTTCCTGAATGGAAGTGAGACGGCTGACATAATCGCATACAGAATCTTCGTTGTCTGCAGAACACGGTCCGATGATGACAAGAAAACGGTTGTCAAGACCTTTGATCACATTGCTGATCTCTGCATCACGCTGTTTTTTTAACTCCTGCAATTTCTCTGACAGAGGATATCTTTCTTGAATCTGGGCAGGAGAAGGTAATTCGTTTAAAAATGTGAAACTCATGTGAAATTCTCCTTTAATAGGTTATATTAACAGTCATTCTAATAGATTGTGAATAAATTGTCAAATTCACAGATGTTCCAATTTTTTATAGTCTCCATGAATACTATTTATATTGCATGCATTGAATATTAGAGTCTGGTGTTTTAAAATAGAAATGATCGTGGAACATAAATCAGGCAGAGTTTCGCAAATCCGGTTTAGGATGGATAAAAAAGGAGCAGGACAGGCATATGGAGATTAAAGGAAAAACAATTGGAACAGGAAAACCACTTTTATGCGTTCCGGTTATGGAAAGCAATAAAGAAGAGATCATAGACGAATTACGGACACTTGCAAAAAGTGAAGCAGATATAGTGGAATGGCGAATAGATACTTTCGTGGATTATAAGAATTACAACGCAGTGCGCGAAGTGTTTGCGGCTGCGGCAGAGTGCATGAAAGAGAAGATCTTCTTATATACATTCCGAACCAAAAAACAGGGCGGTATGGGAGAACTCGCACCGGATGAACTGAACGACCTTCATGATCTTGCGGCAGAGTCAGGATGCGTGGATCTGCTTGATCTGGAATTTTTTGAGGAGGAGCATCCGGCAAGAAAAATCAGAAAGCTTCATAAGCAGGGCTTGAAAGTCATTGCCTCCCACCATGATTTTTATGAGACGCCGGACAGAGAAGTTATGAAGATGCTGTTAGAACAGATGTGTGCAGGAGGTGCAGATATTGTAAAACTTGCAGTTATGCCACAGAATATGGAGGATGTTTTAAAACTTTTATCTGTGACGAATGAGTTCAAGGAAGAGAATCCGGACACGCCGGTCATCACAATGTCCATGGGAAAGATGGGGATGATCAGCAGGCTGTGCGGCGAGAGTTTTGGCGCAGCGGTCACTTTTGCGGCACACAAAAAAGCGAGTGCACCAGGTCAGATGGAGATGCATGAGGTGGCTGATATTTTGGAGAAAATGCATAAAATTATTAAATAAGTATAAACAAAAGAGAAAATAAATGGAAACAC
>ERZ773103.1503-NODE-1503-length-24620-cov-3.654468_pt1 | contig 24620 bp, 24 predicted proteins | sample MGYA00511118_ERZ773103 | MGnify/ENA primary metagenome ERZ773103 (study PRJEB29015, sample SAMEA2737821) | human gut metagenome | biome: human gut; feature: human-associated habitat; material: faeces | place: China | collected 2012 ... | reverse complement strand
CTTATTTTCTGTGCATCTATACATACCGCATGAACTGCGAATCGTTTGCTGTTATCATAATCAGTACAGGTAGATAGCGTCAGGATCTTATTGCTTGACTTTGGTCTGATCCCGGTATCAAAATCCGAGTTTTTCACTATTTCATCGATGAAGGTCTGATACTCTTCTCCCGACTGATAGCCAACTTTGTATACGTCGCCACCATTTACTGCATCTTCATAGGAGAATATCTGATAGCGGTAGGCTGTTGTTTCTGTGTAAACTGTAAAATACTGATTCTCTTTCCAGAATCCTTCATCTTTATATCTCTTTAAACGGCCAAACATACTGCCATTGTTCATATTATGCCCATAGACAATATTATAAAGGTCAGAAAAATCGGATTTATTCAGTCCTTCTAAAAAAATACTTCCTGCGATGTGTTCATTTCCATGGATATCTTTACGCAGATATTTTTCATTGTCCCCAGAGTACACGATAGGGTAATTGATGCCAATCTCATCTTGATGGTCAAAACGTATCCAGCCGATGATGTCCGGGTTTTCTGTTTTTAACTGGTCAAATTCGATTTTAATGTCGGTGCTCCACCAGTCCTTTTTCTTCTCTTTTCCATCCGGATCTGAATCATCGCCAACATATTCTTCTGCTAATTTCTGATAGTCCTGCTCTGATTTCATGCGATCTAAGTAAGGTGGCAGAATATGGTAAAGGGATATACTAATCAGAAGAATTGCCAGTAAAATCCAGATCAACCAGCGATGTGAATGTTTTGATTTCATATATTTCGTTCTCTCTTCTCTCAATTCTCTAGTGTTCATGGTGTTAGTCTATTCAAACTCATTACCTATTATAAAAATAACTATGTGGAATTGTCAACTACACTTTTCATAACAAAAAAGCACAGATACATGAAACTAGTTTTATCTTTTCACATATCTGTGCCTACCTTATCTTTTGTAATGCTTAATTTTATGAATCCAAATGTATCTTTTCTTTTAATACCACGCATCCTGCCAGGTCACCGATAACATTGACACAGGTCGCTCCCATATCACACAGCGTGTTGATACTGATGTATACGCCCATGATTCCTGCCGGAAGTCCTGCCATTGTCGCAAGTGCTGCGAAAGATGCGATTGCGCCACCCGGGATTCCCGGTGTTCCAATGGACAAGAGTACATTCGCCATTAATATGACGATCATCATACCGATACTTACGTCTACACTGCATGCTTTTGCAAAATCCCCCAAATAATTTATACAAACATGCATTTAAGTATATAAAAAAACAAGGTGAAATTCAATGATTTCACCCCATTTTCTTATCATTCTATAAATTACACTCTATCCAAAGTACTGCTCATACCATACTAAGAATGTGTAGATGGTCCATACTTTTCTCCAGTTATCAGAGTTTCCACTGACATATTCATCGTAAATCTTCTGAATCTCATCCAGATCAAAGAATTTGGCAGCGTTCTCGCTGTGGAATTTCTCTCTGACGTCTTTGTTATATTTTTCATCTGCTAACCAGATACGAACCGGTACGATAAATCCGAGTTTCTTACGGAATGCGATTTCCTCCGGAAGTGCTTTTGCGGCCGCTGTTCTGAATGCAACTTTATTCTGCTCAGCGTTTACTTTGTATTTACCCGGCAGACTGGATGCGATCTTGAAGATACGAGTATCTGTAAGTGGCATACGAATCTCTAATCCGGCAGCAGTACTCATCTTATCTACGTTCAGATAAATATCTCCTTCCAGATAAAGCTGTACATCGACATTCATCATCTTTGTAAGTGGATCTAAGTCTTCTGTCTCTGCATAGATATCCTTTACCAGGTCTAACGGCTGTACATCTTCATTATAATATTTGAGGATTCTCTTCTTCTCATCCTCTTTCATAATGTTGGTATTACCAACGTAGAAGTTCTTCAGCTCATCGCCATAGCGTTCTGCGTTGCGGTACATATTATAGCCACCGAAGAATTCATCGGCACCTTCTCCGGAGTAGCAGATCTTTGTATGTTCTGCTGTCTCGTTACATGCAATAGTAAATGCGATTGCAGAGGCATCTCCTAATGGCTGTTCCATATTGTACATCACATACGGAACCACTTCGAAGAATTTCTCCGGTGTGATCAGGCATACGCTATGCTCACGTCCGAGAAGATCTGCTGTCTTTCTCGCCAATCTTGACTCGTCGAAACGTTCTTCTTCATATCCGCAGCTTCCGCATCTCTTCGCATCTGACATTGCCAGTACATAAGAAGAGTCTACACCACTTGATAAGAAAGATTCCACAGTCTCATCCGGTGTCTTCACTTCACGCATCATCTGCTTTACAGTCTCGTGAATCTCGTCAGCCCACTCATCGATAGATTTACTCTCATCTACATGATATTCCGGAGTGAAATAACGTTCAATCTTATATTCTCCGTTCTTCCAGATCAGATAACGTCCCGGAAGTAATTTCTTAATTCCCTTGAAAAATGTATCTTCACCGGCCACATATGTAAGACTCATATAGAGCTGCAGCATATCTTCGTTCAGTTCTTTTTTGAATCCCGGCTGGTCTAAAATCTGACGGATCATCGTTCCATAAAGAATATTTCCGTCTTCTGTAATATAGTAATAGAATGGTTTGGTTCCAAATTGATCTCTTAAGCAAAATAAAGTCTCTTCCTCATCATCCCATAATGCAAATGCGAACATTCCATGCATATGATTTGCCATGTCAGTTCCCCAGGTCTGATAAGCTTTCTTGAGAATGGCTTCTTCTCTTGCTTCTCTGCTTAATGTACCGTCGATAGAAAGCTCTTTACATAATGCTTCCCAGTTACGGATATGTCCTCTGTATTCTTTTACTGCTATCATCTGTTTACCTCTCTTTTATTATTTTCCATACCTCCGCAAATGCATCCTCTACGTCAGTATCTCTTGTAATCTCTTCATAGATCCGATGACTGTCTACATGTAACACGGATTCTCCCTCTCTGTCCATAACTGCAAATATGATAAATGCGATCACACACAGAAGCGTCCGGAATCCAAGCGTATGAAATGTATCTTCAGCCATCTCTTCTTCCGATGTATTGTAGAGACTCCGATAAACGTTCTGATATCTAGGATGAACTGCCGGAACTTCGTATCCGTCCCGGTACCTCGCCCTGGTATCTTTTAGAAGTTTTATTCTGCGTCTTTCACTTTCTGTCACACGAGACTCCTCCACTACAGCATCTTGCAACTATAATGTATGCGAGCCCAGATCTACTTATAACAACTATCGGTCAGAAAGTTCTACAATAATATCATCCCAGGAAATCCCTTTTTCGACCATCAGTACCATCATATCATACAGCATATCGCTAAGCTCGTATTTTAATTCATCTACAGTCGGATTCTTGGCTGCAACAATCGCTTCAACGGATTCTTCTCCCAGTTTCTTAAGGATACTGTCGATTCCTTTTTCAAACAGGAACGTATTGTAAGATCCCTCTTTCGGATGTTTCTTATCTTCAGCGATCGTGCGATATAACGATTCAAAAACTTTTAAAGGATTCTTCAAATTCTGGTCATTCCCTGCTAATGGTTGGAAAAAGCAGGTCGGATTTCCCGTGTGGCAGGCTGCTCCGATTTGATCTACTTTCGCAAGAATGGTATCGTAATCACAATCAATTGTCAAGGACTTTACATACTGATAATGCCCGCTGGTCTCTCCCTTAATCCAGAGCTGCTGTCTGCTTCGACTGTAATAAGTCATTCTTCCGGATTTCATCGTATGATAAAAAGCTTCTTCATTCATATATGCCAGCATTAAGATTTCCTGTGTGATGTAATGCTGTACGATAACCGGGATCAGCCCCTGCTCATTCGTCTTAAACTGTGAAAAGTCCATCATACTTTCAAATGTAGTCATCTTGATATCCTCCTGGCCACATTTTTCTTTAAATTCATGGAAATCCATATCCGGCTGACTGATATATTTCCCGGACAGACCTTTTACTCCGTCGTTTTTCAAAATCTTAAAAAGTTCTGATTCTTCCATCGTATCTGTGATCACGACATACGGAATGTCTGTGACATTCGCAACGGAATTCAGATCCAGACGATGCATGAAGATAATCTCACTGGAATGTTCCTGAATTGTATTTAAATGCTTAAACAACGAATCAAAATCATTTAAGGATACCGCGATTTTTTCTTTTCCAAAACGTTTCCATGCATCTTCGATCAGTTTGGCACTTTCCGGTTTTGAGAAATTTAATATCATTCGTTTTGCTCCGGTGTAGAGTGACATCTTAATGTCTTCCTGACTGTTAATATGACCACCTACAACCGTCGGAATATGTATCATTCGATTAATCTGCTTGATCAGATCAATATTCTGCTCATGTTCTTCTTCTGATTCCGCCAGATCAAAGATGATCAGTTCATCTGCCCCGTGCTTGCTGTAGGCTCTCGCCAGACCGATTACCTCGTCCGAGATCACCGTGTCATCGTCCAGCCATCTTACAGCTTTCCCTTTAGAAATGAACATGCAGGGAATCAGTCTCTTGTAGTTCATCACCATTCGGTGTTCCTCCTTATATCTACAGGCTTCCTTTTGTACTCCAGGTTCCTGTAATTCTTGGCTCCTCCATCGTCGCCATATCTAATGCTTTTCCAAAGCTCTTAAATAACGCTTCTGTCTTATGATGATCATTTTCACCATCCAGGATTCGAAGGTGAATATTCATCATAGCACTGTAGGAGATTGCATAGAAAAATTCTTTTACCATCTGCGTATCCATATCTCCCATCATGGCAGCATCAAAAGATGCGTCAAACTGTAGATATGGTCTGCCTGAGAGATCAATAGCACAAAGTGCAAGCGTCTCGTCCATCGGGAGGATAAAGTACCCAAATCTCTTGATTCCGGCCTTGTCTCCTACTGCCTGTTCGATTGCCTGACCAAGTACGATTCCTGTATCTTCGATCGTATGGTGAGCATCTACTTCCAGGTCTCCTTTTACTTTTACAGTCAGATCAAATAACCCGTGCTTTGCAAAGCCGGTCAACATATGGTCAAAAAATCCAACTCCTGTATCTATCTCGCTTTTTCCGGTTCCGTCCAGATTAATTGTAACCAGAATGTCTGTCTCTTTTGTTGTCCTTTTGCAAGTTGCGATTCTTTCCATCTTAAGGATCCTCCTATTCGAATCTTACTTTGATAGAATTTGCATGTGCAGTCAGACTCTCCGCTTCTGCAAATTTTTCAATATCTGTATGTATCTCTTCTAATGCATTTCTTGAATATGAAATAATGCTTGATTTCTTAATAAAGTCATCCACGGATAATGGTGAGAAGAATTTGGCAGTTCCGTTCGTCGGAAGCACATGGTTTGGTCCTGCAAAATAATCTCCTAATGGCTCACTGGAATATTCTCCGATGAAGATTGCTCCGGCGTTACGAATTTTTGTCATAACATCAAATGGATTATTCGTCTGAATCTCCAGATGCTCAGATGCGATATCATTTGCAATAGCAATCGCCTCGTCCATATTTTCTGCAACCAGAATATATCCATAATTATCCAGTGATTTCTGAATGATTTCTTTTCTGGAAAGTTCTGCTACGAACTGGTCCACCTGTGCGGATACTTTCTCTGCCAGTTCATCACTGGTAGTAACCAAGATCGCAGATGCCAGTTCATCATGCTCTGCCTGCGAGAGAAGATCGGCAGCGACATATCTCGGGTTCGCTGTCTCATCGGCAATCACGAGGATCTCACTTGGTCCGGCAATGGCGTCAATGCTGACATGTCCATAGACTGCCTTTTTAGCCAGTGCTACATAGATATTTCCAGGTCCTACGATCTTATCAACTTTCGGAATGCTCTCTGTTCCGTAAGCCAATGCTCCGATTGCCTGTGCTCCTCCTACTTTATAGATAGAAGTTGCTCCGGCTTCATTTGCCGCGATCAGAGTATTCGGTGTAACTTTTCCGTCCTTTCCGGGAGGTGTTACCATGATGATTTCCTCTACACCCGCAACTTTTGCCGGTACGATGTTCATCAGTACAGAAGATGGGTAGACTGCTTTCCCGCCCGGTACATATACACCAACTCTCTGTAAAGCGGTGACTTTCTGTCCAAGCATCGTTCCGTCTGGTTTACTGTCAAACCAGCTGTACTGTCTCTGTTTCTCATGATAGGTTCTGATATTCTCTAATGCTTTACGAATAATCTTAACAAGTTCCGGATCTGCCAGCTCATAGGCTTCTTTGATTTCTTCTTCTGTCACACGGATGTTTGACGCATCGATTTTTACTTTATCAAACTGGTACGTGTAATCAAAGATTGCCTGATCTTTTTCCTTTTTTACGCGGTCAAGAATCGCCTGCACGCCCTCTTCATACTGCCCGTAATTATTCGGGCTTCTTTTTAACAGATCTTCTAACAGATTTTTTCTGGATTCTGCAGTTAAATGTTGTATTCTCATGTCTATCTTGTCCTTTCTGTTACTTTTTCTCTCTATTCTGATGAATTATAACTGCGTCTTTAATCTGGCGATCAGATCTTTGATCCTGTCGGCCTCCATACGCATACTGACCGGATTCACGATCATACGTGCGGACAACGGGCATACCTCTTCTAAGACCTCAAGCCCATTCTCTCTTAATGTTGAACCAGTCTCTACAATATCTACAATTACTTCTGACAATCCAACGATCGGTGCCAGCTCAATCGATCCATTTAACTTGATGATCTCTACCGTCTGATGTTTGGTATTGTAAAAATAATCTTTTGCGATATTTGGATATTTGGTCGCAACACGGATCCGTTCATGATGCTGTAATAACGGCGTGGCATCTTTGTATCCGCAGACACACATCTTACATTTCCCATATCCAAGATCTAAAACTTCATGAACTTTACGTCCTTCTTCCAGAATCGTATCTTTTCCTACCACTCCGATATCAGCCGCTCCATACTCTACATATGTCGGCACATCCGGTCCCTTTGCCAGGAAGAAACGAAGTTTTAACTCTTCATTGGTGAAGATCAGTTTTCTGGACTTTTTATCTTTCATCTCTTCACAGGTAATACCGATCTTTTCAAATAATTCAAGAGTCTGATTTGCCAGACGTCCTTTTCCAAGTGCAAATGTTAAATATCTCATATACGTCTAACCCCTCTCTATCGTCTTATGTTCACCGGTTACCAGATTCACCATGGTAATCTCTCCGGATCTGCTGATGTAAATCAGATTGCTTGCATAATATTCATTTCCGTATGCGATATATTGCTCCAGTGTCTTTTCGTCATCTTTCTTCAGAAGCTCTGTATTCTTTGCTTTTCTACGAAAATCTTTTGCAAGAGCGATTGCCTCTTTCTGACGTCCGTCATCATATAATACGATATAATTTTTTCTGGTATAAACGATCCTTGCTTTCTGTCTCGTAAGTGCATTCATCAGTTCATCAATAACGATAGCAAAACCAATAGACGGAGATTTCTTTCCGAATTTTTCTATCAAATGATCATAACGACCGCCCCGGACTACTGCATCTCCGATTCCGTAAGTATATCCGCGAAATACGATGCCTGTATAATATCCATAAGTACCTGTCATGCTGAGGTCAAAGGTTACAAATTTCTCAACACCGTACTGTCTTAAGATGCGATAAATCTGTTCCAGACGTCTGATTGCCATAACGCCTTTGGAATTTGGTGCAAGGTTCTTTGCCTTCTCTAAGATCTCAATGCCTCCCACCAATTCGTTCAAAGCTACAATGGCTTCCCTGGAACTTCTTTTTACCTGAATACTGTCGAGATATTCTTCCACTCCGTAATAATTGCGGTTATTGATCAGCTCCAGTACACGGTCTTTGGCGTCTTCATCCAACTGTGCATCGTCGATCAGGCTCTGGAAAAATTCAACATTTCCAACATTCAACTGGAACTCTTTCAGCCCGATCGTCAGCATAGACTCGATCACAAGTGCTAACATCTCCGCATCTGCTTCCACAGAATCATCTCCGATAAATTCTGCACCCATCTGTGTATTCTCGCTGAGTCTTCCCTGATATTTACTCTGATTGACAAATGTATTTCCTGTATAGCACAGTCGGATCGGCAGCTCCTCTTCCTGGAAAAGTGTTGCCGCTACACGCGCGATAGACGGTGTGATATCCGGTCTGAGTACCAGTGTATTTCCATCTTTATCAAAAAATTTGTAGAGATCTTTGGAAGGTGTTGTTCCGATCTCTTTGCGGAATACGTCAAAATATTCAAACATCGGAGTCTGGATATCGTGGTATCCGTACAAATGAAAAACCTTCTTCAGTCTGCTCTCCAGAGCAAGCTTCTTCCCACATTCTACATTATATATATCTCTGACTCCCTCCGGAGTATGTAATAATCTCTTCATATATCCTCCCTGTTATCTTATCCGAGAGCACTTTAGTGTGCTACCATGTTAAAACCCTTTAGAATTATAAGCATTTTCTTAATCTTTGTCAACCTCATCCCTGATTTCAAGGTCTTTGTTCAACATATCCAGATACGGGACATAACAACCTCTGTACAGTTCAAAGAAAAATGATTCATCCAGTTCATCTAGCCGGAAACTTTTTCTCCCACCGTCTTTCGAACGCTGCCAGAATTTTTTCAGTTCCTCATACCGAAGATAATACAGTACATTCCTTGCCGAATAGTAGATCAGGATAAATGCGATTCCGTTTTGTTTCTCAAAATCCTCCATAAATTTCACCTGATGTTCATGGATATTCTGTAATGGGAATGTATCCGCGACACATTCTTTCGCATCAAAGCAAACTGGGATTCCCTGCACCGCACCGATATAATCTATCGTACTTCGCTGGTCAAAATATGCCAGCGTGATCTGCCTGTGCTCTTTGTCCATTCGAATCGGAGTGATCGGCGTAGGAATCTTCTGCATCAGTGCAAGCCCCTTGTCCAGATACCACTCATTGGTCCGGTTGACCATCTCTTCTAGTGTTGAACCTCTAAGGCCTCTTGAATTCCATGTTGCCATTTTGTCTCCTTTATGATCTTCCAGAATTTATCCGGAACCGGTGCAATATAAGACTTATCTGATAAATATTGTAACGGTTCCTGTAATTTTGGAAATATAATCTGATATGCATGCAAAAGCTGTGCATTCAGATGATACTGCTTTTTGTATGTTTCATTGATCGTTCTGTTTCCATATTTGTAATCACCAAGCAGTGGATGCCCGATGGAACTTAAATGTGCACGGATCTGATGGGTTTTTCCCGTGATCAGATGTACTTTTAATAATGTTACTTCTTCATTCCATGCAATTGGTTCATATTCAGTCTCAATACGTTGTTCTCCCCGATCTGCTACCGCTACTTTGTTGCTCCTTGCATCTTTGGTAAGATACCCGTCAATATGCGCCGGTCTCATCAGTTTTCCTTTTACGATACAAAGATAATATTTTTTAACACTGCGGTTCTTAAATATCTCTGCCATCTTCTGTAATCCCGGAAGGCTTTTTCCTGCAACGATCAGTCCACTGGTATTGCGGTCCAGACGATTGCATACCGCCGGCCGGAATGTCTTTAGGGTCTCTTCCGTAATCTGACCTGTCTCCATCAGATAGTCCGTCAGATATTCAATCATCGATACGTCATTTTTCTCTGCTTTCTGTGAAAGAACACCTGCAGGTTTATTTATCAGCAATATATGGTCATCCTCATATAGAATAGACAGTTTCTTTCCGGAAGTTTTCTTCAGTTTAGGCTGGCTTACTGGCTGCCCCTCAAACTTTTTTAAAGTCTCATCGGAAAAATATAATTTTACAGAATCGCCTTCTTTTAGCTTCTCATTCCCGGAAGCTTTCTTATCATTCAGTACAATATTTTTCTTGCGAAGCATCTTGTAAATAAAGCTTCCTGTCGCTTCTTTTAAATATTTTTTTAATAATTTGTCCAGTCTCTGACCGGATTCATTGGGTGTGATAATAATTTCTTTCATAATATTACATGGATACGCTTAAAATATTTGCACGTATCGCCTTCTCTCTTCTTCCTGGTTCTGTACCGCTGACAGACGCCATATTATTAAGTCCCTCCGCTCTTGATAGAAACGCTGTATAGTCATGGAATATTTTTACAGTCATCTTCTCATAATTATTAGAAGCGAGCAGTGTCTTGAGATGTTCTGCTACGGCTTTTTCATCAGTCTTGTGATTGCCGGTATATCCGCACACTACATGTTCCGAGATTACGATTGCTTCCACAGACATTAATTTTTCAGAGCAGGTCAATAAAAGATCATACGCAGTTACTAATAATGGAGTCTTCTCTCGAATCTCCTGATAGCGTTCCATCTCGATACTATTAAATGGAGCCATTACGATAAATTCTACAAGCATCTTTGATGCCGGCAGACATCCCACAACTGCTACGACGGTCAGTACATTCAGACGACTTTTTGTCTGTATATATCCGATCGCAAATACTGCGATCACAACTGCAAATTCCAGGATTGCCCAGAGTAGATACCGCGTTTTTCTTGCCTGTATATATCCCGGTCGTCCTTTTTTCAATTTCTTCATGCGTCTTTTATTCTCCTTTAGTGCTTTTTGTCATTCATCTTCTGAAACAGCCTTGCGATCCACGGATCCGGAATCATTCCGGACGCTGTCCTGGCTGCTTTCATCGGGAGACCATAAACGGATACTGCACGTTTCTTTTTAGAATCGATCAGTGCCTTTTTCACGACATCTCTGGCTTCTACGAACAGTTTATCCTTTACGGATGCCGGTCTTTCTTCTCCGGTATGTTCAAAAAATTCTGTATCGACAGGTCCCGGACAGACTGCTGTCACATAGATTTCCTGATTCTTTAACTCACTTCTTAATGCGTTAGAGAAACTATAGACATAAGATTTACTTGCCGCATAGACTGCAAATTCCGGCTGTGGTCCAAATGCTGCCGCCGATGCCAGATTGATGATACGGCTTCCCGCCGACATATATGGCAGGCAGATCTTTATCATTCTGGTGAGTGCCTCGCAGTTCAACTGCACCATGCCAAGCTGTTCTGTCTCTTCCAGTTTCTGAAAGACTCCAATTTTACCGTATCCGGCAGCATTGACCAACATACGGATATCCGGATGATAATCTTCTAAACAGGAACTTATATTTTCGTATACATCCTCTTTTAAAAGGTCCTGGGCGAATACCCGTACCGGAACAGATAGTCCCGGAGCCAGATCTTTTAACCGTTCTTCTCTCCTTGCGATCACCCATATTTCATCCAAATGCTTATATAAACGTGGAATCTGTCTTGCAAATTCTCTTCCAAGACCTGAAGATGCACCTGTAATAATCGCGATTCGCATCTTTTATCATCTCCTTTTCTTTTTATGGACATTTCTGATGGTCTTCTTTTCAGACTTTCTTGCAGATGTCTGCTTATTCGAATGATACTTCTGTTCAGAAGCCATCTTACGTGGTCTTATCAGACATTTTTTATCGAATCCCACCAGATCCATACGCCCTTCTTTTCGAAGTGCCTCCATAACAAGATCATAGTTTTTCGGATCTCTGTACTGGATCAGTGCACGCTGTATCGCTTTTTCATGCGGATTCTTCGGCACATAGACCGGCTGCATATTTCTCGGATCCACACCGGTATAATACATGCAGGTAGAGATCGTAGATGGTGTCGGGTAGAAATCCTGTACCTGTTCCGGCATATAGCCTAAATCTCTTAAATGTTCTGCCAGCTCAATCGCATCTTTCATTCTGGAACCCGGATGTGATGACATCAGGTATGGAACCAGGTATTGATCCATGCCGAGCTGCTTATTCACTTTCTTATATTTTTCTGTGAAAGCGCGGTAAACAGAATTTTCTGGTTTTCCCATCTTCTGTAGGACCGCATCAGATACATGCTCCGGCGCTACTTTTAATTGTCCGCTGACATGGTACTGACAAAGTTCTCTGATAAAGGTATCATTTTTATCCGCCATCACATAGTCAAATCGGATTCCCGAACGGATAAATACTTTTTTCACCCTCGGAAGTGCCCGCAATTTTCGTAATAATTTTATATAATCAGAATGATCGACTCTCAGATTTTTACAAGGTCTCGGAAACAGGCATTGCTTTTCTTTACAGACACCGTGTGTCAACTGCTTCTGGCAGGATGGCTGTCTGAAATTGGCCGTCGGTCCTCCGACATCATGAATATACCCTTTGAAGTCCGGATCTTCGGTCATCTTCTTCGCTTCTTCTATCAAAGACTCATGGCTTCTGGTCTGTAAGATTCTTCCCTGATGGAACGTAAGTGCACAGAAACTGCAGCCTCCAAAGCATCCTCTGTTACTGATCAGGCTGAATTTCACTTCTGAAATTGCCGGTACACCGCCTAGTTTTTCATAGGATGGATGATACGTCCTCATATATGGAAGACTGTAGACATCGTCCATCTCCATCTGCGTAAGTGGCTCCGCCGCCGGGTTCTGTACCACATACAGATGTTCAGAATACGGCTCCACCAAACGTTTTCCTGCATACGGATCCGTATTACAGTACTGCGTATAAAAACTTCTGGCATATTCCAGCTTATCCGCTTTTAAGTCTTCATATCCAGGCAGTGTGATCGCATCATATACACTGTCCAGACTTTTGGTCTTATATACCGTCCCCGGAATAAATGTAATATCTTCCACCGCAATCCCACTGTCAAGTGCATCCGCGATCTCTATAATAGAACGTTCACCCATTCCATAAGAAATAAGATCCGCACCAGAATCTAACAGTATCGATCGTTTTAATTTATCTGACCAGTAATCATAATGAGCCAACCTTCGTAAGCTTGCTTCGATCCCGCCCAGGATGATCGGTGTCTTCTTATAAGTCTGGCGAATCAGATTTCCGTATACGACAGCCGCATAATCCGGACGTTTTCCCATAACACCGCCGGGCGTATACGCATCTGTTCTTCTGCGTTTTTTAGATACTGAGTAATGGTTGACCATCGAATCCATGTTTCCACTGGATACCAAAAATCCCAGTCGCGGTTCTCCAAATGTTGTGATACTGTTTTTATCTTTCCAATCCGGCTGCGCAATCATCGCAACCTTGTAACCGTGAGACTCCAGCAATCTGGTAATGATCGCATGTCCAAAAGAAGGATGATCTACATACGCATCCCCGGAAATATATACAAAATCCGGACGTTCCCATCCTCTGAGTTCCATCTCTTCTCTGGTTATTGGTAAAAATTGATTCTTCATATTTTTAATCCTTTAATCTCGTCTTCCGTCAGCAGTCTGTATGCTCCCTTTTTCAGAGTCTCGTCCAAATGAAGAGAACCCATAGATTCTCTCTTTAAATACGTCACTTCTTTTCCGACTGCCTGAAACATCCGCTTAACCTGATGAAATTTACCTTCCCGTATCGTCAGACGGACTTCTGACTCTTCTCCACCCTTTAATATCTCCAGTCTGCCCGGAAGGGTCCACTCTTTTTCTTCGTCAGTTCCGATATTTACCCGGTCCGCAAATATTTTCACATCTTCATCTGTAACTTTTCCTTTGATTCTGGCATAGTAAGTCTTATCTACATGCTTCTTCGGCGATAACAGATCATGTGCCAGTTTTCCATCGTTCGTGATCAGTAATAGCCCTTCGGTATCTTTATCTAATCTTCCGACCGGAAATAAATCTTTTCTTTTCTTATCTGCGATCAGATCTATGACTGTCTGATCTCTCTTATCTTCTGTAGCAGAGACCACCCCTGCCGGTTTGTTCAGCATATAATATTCCATCGACACATAAGAGATCTGCTGTCCATTCACACACACAACATCTTTTGTCTCATCTACTTTAAAATCCACATCACGGACGGTCTCTCCGTTTACTGTGACGGCCGATTTCCGAATCTGCTTTTTTACTTCACTTCGAGTCCCGCAGCCCATCTCTGCAAGATATTTATCTAATCTCATCATGAACAAAGTCTCCATCCCGGAAGGTATTTATTCTTCAGTGTCCCTCTGGATAATTTGCCCCATCCAAGAGGATAACCATCTACACACACCAAATACCAGCCCTTTTCTTTTTCTGATACCAGATCATCAACATCCAGAGTCTCACCCTTTAAATATCTGGTCACGCGTTCATCATCCACTGAAAGGTCAATGCATTTTGAGCATTCTTCTTTGGAAAGATTCATCGCAAGCGCCTGGCTTGGTTCAAATCGTTTTTTCTTTAATTCGCCTAACAAAAGTCCGGTTCTTAAGAAACGGATCCCTTTTAACTTCGGGAGTCCTTCCGGCATATAGTAAATACGTTCTCCGTGAATATCCAGCCGGGAAGCATCCGGTTTCCAACTGATCTGCTCAAAAAATGCTTCTAATTCTTCCGGTAATTTCTTCGTGCTTTTCTTTTTCTCTGCTTCCGGCTCTTTTTCTTTTGGTGTTCCTTTCTGAAGTAAAGCCAGGTAATGTCCCTCTCCTTTCATCTTATGAGGAAAGATTCGGACTGTGTGGCGGATTTCTTCATTTCCGCTCTTCGTAAGTTCCGGTTTTCCCGGACAGAAGCCTTCATATCCTTCCATCGGGATTACATGGAACTCTGGATATGCAGTCAAAAGTCCATCTATGATCTGCTCATTTTCGCTACTGTCAAATGTACAGGTCGAATATAACATCAGACCACCTGGTTTTAACATGCGTGCTGCCTGCAAAATAATACTCTTTTGAATATTACTGAAAAATTCAGGTCCGTGTTCTTCCCAGGCGCCTACCATCTTTTTGTCTTTTCGGAACATTCCCTCGCCGGAGCAAGGTGCATCAATTAGTATTTTATCAAAATACTCTGTAAAATAATCTTCCAGTTTGCCCGGTTCTTCACTTAAGACCAGTACATTTCCAATGCCGAACACTTCGATATTCTTTAATAATCCTTTGGCTCTGGAACTGCTGATATCATTCGCAGCCAAAACACCTCTGTCACCTAACTTTGCTCCAAGCTCTGTCGCTTTACCGCCCGGTGCTGCACAGACATCCAATATCTTATCTCCCGGTTCTATCGGAAGACGGTTAGCCGGCGTCATCGCACTCGGCTCCTGCAGATAATAAAGTCCCGCGAAATAATACGGATGTTTTGATGGCGTGATCTTATCTCCATCGTAATAGAATCCATTATCAATCCACGGAATTGGCGTGATCTCAAACGGACAGATCTTCTTAAATTCTTCTACCGATATCTTCGCTGTATTAACGCGCAGCCCATAATATCTCGGTTCTTTATAACACGCGATATATTCTTCAAATTCGTCTCCCAGTAGACGTTTCATCTTTTCTTCAAATGCCGCTGGCAAATTCATAATCTATTTTCATCCTCCATAGGTATTTTAAATTCATACATTTTTACATACATAATTAAGTATAACATATTCCGACTTATTACACTAGAAATAAGCGTATTTTAATTTATTGTTTTCCAAGGAGTTCAATACATAATAAGGATTCAGACTGATTTCATTTCCATCCAGATAAATATAAATTCCAAGATGCAGATGTACCGGAAACTCCCCCTTAGTTCCTTCTTTCCCATATCCGGAATCGCCCATATATCCAAGAAATTCTCCGGCATGTACGTTATCTCCCTGTGACACCCCTGCATAGCTATCAAGATGTGCGTAGTAATAATAAGTACTACTATCAGAGATAATTCCAATGCGGTATCCACCTTTTTCCAACCATCCGATATTTGCCACCGTTCCATCTGTCATACTGACAACCGGATAGAGTCCCCGCTTATTTTTAGATGCCATAATATCTGTTCCCTCATGAAAACGTTTCCCCTTATAACTTCTTTCATCCATCCAGGTATCTACATATGATGTCTTTAGCGTTTTATCCACACTGGACTCTGGAACAGGATAAAATTCTAGTTCTTTCTCCACATTCTCAAGTATCGTTTTACACATTGGCGATAACCGTTCTTTTTCGGCCCTCATGTCAGGAGAATAGAAATTCCTTCGATATTCTGCATTCATAGGTCCGGTGCTCTTTAATGTATTTCTGTGTCCTTCTTCTTTTAAATATTCCAACAATTGTACACAGATCAGACTAACGATCAGGGTTCCGATAAGATATGCTTTTTTCATATGTCTACCGCCCGCAGCTCTTTCATTTTATTATATAGAAAAAAGAATCACCTCAGAACTTCTCATTCCAAAGTGATTCTTATCGCTATTAACTATTATTTTATTTGCAGCGTTTTAAGACTTCTAATAAGTACTCCCAGCATCTCTTCGTTGATGCGATATCCAGTTTTTCATTTACAGAATGAACATCCCAGATGTTTGGTCCAAAAGATACACAGTCCATCTCAGGGCATGCGACACAGAATACCGCACACTCCAGTCCACCGTGAACCGTTGTCACTTCCATATCTTCCTTGTACATATCCTTATATGTACCTTTCATCAATTTCTGGAAGTCTGAATCTGCTTTTAACGGCCATGCTTTGTAAGAACTCTTATAAACAGCTTCTCCTCCAACAACATTTACACACTGCTCGAATCTCTCCCACAATTCATCGTCGCGGCTGTCTACAGAACTTCTGAGCATATGTACAGTTCTGATATAATCAGATGCAGTTTCGACAATTCCCATGTTCAGAGAAGTCTCTGTTAATCCTGCAAGTTTTCTGCTGTATTCAATTGCTCCGTTCGGGCAGATCACCATAAAAGAAATCACGCGTCTGGTAGAGCTCTGGTCGCAGACATCAATTGTGGAATCGTGTGATACCAGCGTATCTACTCCAAGTCCAGGTTCTTCTCCCATGAACTCATCTTTCCAGATTTCTTCCATCTCAGAAATCATAGCCAGTGCTTTCTCTACATACTCTACCGGCACCATGATCTCAGCTACAGAAGTCTGAGGGATTACATTGTCATGAGAGCCTCCATTAATCTCTACAAGATCTAATGGAATCTCTTTTAACATATGGTTCAAAAGACGTCCGATCATTTTATGTGCATTTCCACGCTGCTTGTGGATCTCAGCTCCGGAATGACCACCCAAAAGACCATGTACACGGATTCTGATCAGACTTCCTGTCTTCTTCTCTCTGTGAACCGGGATCTTTGATTCAGCCATAATTGCTCCGGAACATCCTACTGTCAGGATTCCTTCTTCTTCGGAATCAATATTAATCAGTTTCTTTCCGGAGAGGATGGAACAATCAAGTGCGTTTGCACCATCTAATCCAACTTCCTCATCTGTTGTAAGTAAAACTTCCAATGGAGGATGTGGAATATCATCACTGTCCAGAATCGCGAGTGTCATCGCTACTGCGATACCATCATCTCCACCCAGTGAAGTTTCTCTTGCCTGTACATATCCATCTTCTACATAAACCTCTAATCCATCTTTGGTAAAATCATGTGCAGACTCTTCTGTCTTCGCACACACCATATCCAGATGTCCCTGTAAGATTACAACATCACTATTCTCATAACCTGCAGTTCCCGGCTTCTTGATCAGTACATTATTCACATGATCCTGTACCACTTCCAGTCCACGTGCTCTCGCAAAATCTACACAGTAATCACTGATCTGCTTTGTGTTGTAGGATCCGTGAGGGATCGCACACATTTCTTCAAAATAATGGAACACTTTCTGTGGTTCCAAATTCTCTAATACAGCCATTTCCTTAATCCTCTTTTCTTTGACATATTTTCCTCTGTATTGTAATAACACTTTACTACGATACAATCTCCATGCCCTTTATTATGAAGTACAATTCATAAAAAAGCAAGTAAATCCATAGAATAAAACAAAATAAAAAAATGGTATTTTTGCATATGAAACGTCGCCTTCTTGCATTTTCTATTTTAGTAGTATTCGGTCTGTTCCTTTCTTTTCCGGGGCAGGTATTTGACGGTGCAAAAAACGGTCTGCTTCTGTGGTTTCAGATCATGTTGCCAACACTTTTCCCATTTATGGTCATTACAACTCTTCTGATCAATACTTCTGCTGTCCATACATTATCCAGACTCTTTTCTCCGATATTCGGGCGTCTCTTTAGCGTCTCTTCTTATGGATCTCTTGCCGTTTTTATCGGTTTTTTATGCGGTTATCCTATGGGCAGCAAAGTAACTGCCGACCTTCTAAGAAATGGCTATATCACCATTTCAGAAGGTCAGTATCTGCTTAGTTTCTGCAATAATACCAGTCTTTCTTTCAGCGTAAGTTTTCTGATATGGCAGACTCTGCACCGCCCTGACCAGACATTTCCTTTTCTTTTTATTTTGTTCCTGGCACCTTTTACTGTCAGTCTGTTCGCACGAAAAATTCATAAACCTTCATCTATGTATGCATCAGACTGTTCCAATTCCTTCGTTTTTAAGAAGTCTCTTAAGACCCGTCAGCTTCTGGATCAGTGCATCCTGGGAAGCTTTGAAGCTATGGTAAAAATAGGATGCTATATGATGTTTTTTTCTATTTTGATCACTTTTTGCAGACTCTGGTTTCCAAAAGATTCTTTTTTATCCGCTCTCATTCTCTCTTCTTTTGAACTGACAAATGGGATTGTTCTGCTCTCGAATATGAAACTTTCAAACCTCACATTTCAGATTCTAAGTCTCTCACTTACATCTTTCGGAGGATGGTGTGCCGCAGCCCAGACATTCTCCATGATCCAGGATACAAAATTGAAATTATTTCCTTACATAATAGAAAAACTGGCTACCATGCTGGTAACCAGTCTATATACTTATTGCTATCTTATATTCTTGAGCTAGATTATTAAGCTTCATCCTCAGCTTCACTGAGATCGTACATAGGTGCAGGCTCTTCTTCGTTTCCATACTCAGCTTCTAATGCTCTTGATGACTGCTCCGGAACATCCAATTCTGCACGGTTGTTGCGAACCATGTCATAGCACTCCTGCAACGAATTAACCAGACTGTCATACTTAGTTGTATAACTGTCCAAAGTATGTCCAATGATTCCTTCTGCATTCGCCAGAAGATCGTCGGTATACTGCATTGCTCCGATACGGATATCGTTCGCATCTCTGGTAGCATTATCAAGAATCTCCTGCGCCTGGTCTGTAGCTGCTGTCACGATAGCGTTCGCCTGTGCATATGCCTGCTGCATGATCTCATGCTCGCTGACCAGTTCGTTCGTCTGAATCTGAGCATCTTCGATCAGACTGTCTGCTTTCGCCTGCGCATCTGCCAGAATCGCATCTTTATTCGCGATGATCTTCTGATAGCGCTTGATCTCATCCGGTGTCTTCATACGAAGTTCTCGCAATAGCTCGTCAATCTGATCTTTATTTACAATAATCTTCGTAGTAGATAATGGCTGAAATTTACAACTGTCAATGTACTCTTCAATCTCTTCAATAATCTGTTCAATACGACTACTCATAATTATACGCTCCTTTTATTATTCATCTTCTCTTCCATTCTGTTCTGAACAAGTTCCGGAACAAACTGAGAAATATCCCCTCCAAAAGCTGCCACTTCTTTTACAATGGAAGAACTCAGATATGAATAAGCCAGATTCGTCGTAAGGAACACTGTCTCAACGCCAGGCTCTAACTTATGATTCGTCTGCGACATCTGAAGTTCATATTCGAAATCCGTTACAGCTCTCAGACCACGAATAATAATATTCGCATCCGTCTTGCGAGCGAAATCGACCAGTAACCCTTCAAATGGTACGATTGTAACGTTCGGCATATCTTTTGTTATCTCTTCTAACATTCTAACACGTTCTTCCAAGGAAAACAACGGGCTTTTTGCGTTATTGCATAACACGCCTACTGTCAGTTCATCCACAAGTTCCGCAGACCTTTTGATGATGTCTATATGTCCATATGTCACCGGGTCAAAGCTTCCCGGATAAATTCCTTTTCTCATTTGATGTATCCTCTTTCTCTCTCTTTTCTTTTTCTTCTCTTTTTCTTCTCTCTTTATCTTCCGATAAATATATGCTTATTCGTCTTGTAATCTTTTATTTTAATCAGTTCAAATCCAAGATCTTCTATGTAATTAACTTCTGTCTCTTTGGACGCCTCCACAATAATCACTCCATCGTCTGTTAACAGCGAAGACTCAGCCAGATATTCTAGCACCAGCCTCTCCCATTCATGGTTATATGGCGGATCCATAAAGATATATTCAAACGTCTCTTTTCCTTCCATCCTCTTCAGAGCCGACAGCACATCCATCTGCATTGTCTGAGAGCGGTCTTCAAAATGCGTTTTCTTCAGATTCTCTTTGATGCAGTCCATTGCCTTTTTATTCTGTTCTACAAAAACAGCACGTACAGCTCCACGACTGAGAGCTTCTATCCCGATACCGCCACTCCCTGCAAACAGATCCAGAAAATTGGAATCATACAATGACGGGGCAAGCATATTGAACAAGGTCTCCTTGATTCTGTCTGTTGTCGGTCTTGTATCCATACCCTCGACAGTTTTTAGTTGCGTTCTTTTTGCACTTCCTGCAATTACTCTCATAAAGAGTCCTCCTATACAATTAAACAAACTGTAACCATATTTTAATACAATTCTACTTTCGAATCAACATATTTCTATAACGGTTCAGACATGCGTAAATCTCCTGTTTTCTGGGCATCGCAAGATTTCCAGGGATTCCTTTTCCGGTTAGTATGGCAAAACCTTTCAGCTCCAGATCATGATTCAAATGTTCTGTCACCTCCTGCATGGTCTTCTTTCCGTCAAATACATTTTCTTCCAGATATCGTACAATATAAGCCAGTGTTGTCAATTGTTCTGTATCTTTCAATTGCTCAACGTATCGCAGATCAATCGTCTCATGTCCTACCATGATTCCGTCTCTTCCAAGTGTCTTGGTTTTGATCCTTCCCTTTACTTTTAACCGTTTATTTGGGAAAATTTTCCGTTCAAAATCAGGTGCTTTTATTCTATTTTCCGGATATTCTATTCCAGGATATGCCGCAGCAATTTCTTTTGCATAATCCGTGATATCTACCGGATGGTAGTTATCCATCTGAACGATTTTATCTGCAACCTGAAAATAAGCTCCGGAACTTCCGGCTACTAATATTGTAGATATATCAAAGGTATCATAGAGTTCTTTTACCCGCTCGATAAACGGTGTAATCGGCTCCATGTTCCGATGAATGACTTTCTGCATCAGCTCATCTCTTACCATAAAATTCGTAGCACTCGTATCTTCATCGATCAGGAACAGACTCGTATCAGCCTCCATGCTTTCAATCACATTTGCCGCCTGCGAAGTACTGCCACTCGCATCTTCGGTCATAAAGGAAGTGGTGTCTTTGCCATTTGGAAGATCATTGATAAACATAGAGATGTCCGTATTATGAATACACCTTCCATCTTCTGCACGTATTTTCATTGCATCAGACGCCGTCGCCACATATTCTCTTCCGTCTCCCGGGATATGTGGATACACTCCCGCTTCCAGTGCTTTTAAAAGCGTTGATTTTCCATGATATCCGCCGCCAACGATCAACGTAACTCCTTTTTTGATTCCCATTCCCGTAATTTTTCCGGCATGCGGAAGTTCAAATAAAACCCGCATGGATTCCGGTGATTCAAATACAACAGCATCCCTCATCGGAGCATCCGAAATGCCTGATTCTCTTGGCAGTATCGAGTGGTCTGCGACAAATGCCGTCAATCCATTTTCTTCCAAATGATCGCGGATATACTGATAATCCTCGGCAAGATCTACCCATTTATCAATCTCATTTGCCCGAAGGTTCTTATAATACAAAGTCTGCTCTACACATACAGGTAAAAACTCAAATAAAATCTTTATCAGCTCTCTCGCATTGATGGTGCGTCCATTTGCCGGGAACCCAACTTCAAACCGCATCACAACATCTCCGTTTTCTAAAGTCACCGTACAGGCAGAACGCTCCAAAATCTCCTGCCCACATCTGGTCACAGAGATCAGCCCGCTCTTTCCTGAACCTTTTGCCTTAAATGAATACTTTTCACACTGTCTGTGAAACTGCCGGATCAAATAATCCTGAAGTGCGATCCGTCTGCACTTTTGTTGATACAGTATCTTGGGAAAACCGGCATTTTTCCCTGGAACTTTTATGCTAAGAGACGACGGTGCCGCAAATGGATCACCCTGTACATGCTCAATGTTCAACATATATTTTCCAAAATTCCAGATATCCCTTGTTTCTTTATATGCGGGATAGCCTCGGTGGTCTATCTTATTTAATAATTGTTTCAATTCTTCTGCTTGTTTCATCATCCATTCTCCATTTTATAATCAATTTCTTTTTTTAATAAGCCATCGCTTCTTTTCTTGTCATCCAGAAATGAATCCCTGTCGTCGAATCCATCCATCGATCTTCATTAAAATCCTTCACTTCGACCCACTCGCCTTTTCGATAGACAAAATTGTCATCCACGGTGGACCAGGCTTCATCATAAGAAATAGTCTCGTCAAAATTCTTGATCGTCAGTACTTTGGCTTTACTGCATCTGCACGTCGGACCCGTTGCAGAAGTTCTTTTCGCATCTGCCGGAACCAGAAGTTGTACGATCCGGTCATTTAAACATTTCTTGTAAGCAACAAACGCTCCCGTCTCCGGACAGTGTAGTCTATACCACTTCGTATGCTCATCGGAAATGACATAATCCAATCTGGCATATTCAAGTACTGCACGAAACAGATCTGCTCCCCGAATATCAGCCCCCGTCAGATCACATCCACGCATAGACGCAGTTCTTAGATTGGCATTCTGACAATTAGCATTCCTCATTGAGCAGCCATCTAGCAACGTATTTTCGAGTGAAGCACAGGAAAAATTCACTCCATCTAGCAGAACTTCCCGAAAGGAAGAAAGGGTCAAATCAATTGCCGACAGATCATATCCCTTAAGATCCATCTTCTCAAATACACACTCTCTGAAATCCATAGATTCTCCCGGACTACGTTTCTTCAATTTTTCATCCAAAGCCTCTTTCGTAATCTTCTTCACACTGTCGCCACCTTTATATTTTCATCTGCAATGCTTGCAGGTCATGCGTTCGATTCTTAGTTCGTTTCGATTATAGCACATTTTCCCAGACAAAACCTATTGTATTGCATTATGCACAATGTTTGTTTATACTATAAATCAATATTCGAAAGAAAGTTGAGGATAATATCATATGATAAAATATATTTTGGCTTCCGCTTCTCCAAGACGCAAAGAGCTGCTTGCACAGGCGGGATTAGACTTTGAGATTATTACTTCTGATGCAGAGGAGATTATTACGAAGGAGATTCCTTCTGAAGTTGTGGTAGAACTTGCCGAGACAAAGGCAGAAAATGTCTATCAGAAGGTGAAAGACACCACAAATGACACAGATACTTTCGTATTGATTGGAGCCGATACTGTTGTTGTATATAAAGATGAGATTCTCGGGAAACCCGAAGATGAAGAAGATGCATATAATATGCTCTCGATGTTGGCCGGCCGTACCCATCAGGTGTATACCGGTGTCTGTCTGCTTATAAAAGAGCACGGAACTGTCCGTAAGAAATCTTTTTATGAATCTACAGATGTCACATTTTATCCTGTTTCACGCGGGGATCTAAAACGCTATGTGACATCCGGAGATTCTCTTGATAAAGCCGGGGCTTATGGTATTCAAGGACCTTTTGCAATTCATGTAAAAGGTATTCAGGGAGATTATAACAATGTTGTTGGTCTTCCTATCGCCCGGCTTTATCAGGAATTAAAAGGGGAAAATCTGTTACCTTTTTCGGAACAAATTCATTATCATTTTGAATAATTATTTTTCGTATTTGGCTGCCGCTTCTTCGATGGACTCTTTCATGATCGCTATCAGCTGATCAATCTGATCTTTTTCAACGATAAGCGGTGGAATCATACGGTTTACTTTATCTCCGATTGCAGTGATCAGGGCTTTTCTTGCAAGACATCCCTGTTTTACGTCAACTGCAATTGGGAGATCGTATTCACATCCTACCAAAAGTCCAAGACCTCTTGCCTCTACGACATGTGGAAGTTTTGCAAGTTCTTCTTTCATATAATCGCCCATTTCTTTTGCTCTTCCTGACAGATCGTTATCAAGAATCTCTGAAATAGATGCATATGCTGCTGCGCAGGCAAGTGCATGTCCGCCGTAAGTTGAGCCATGAGTTCCGGCTGTAAATGCAGATGCTACTTTTTTACTTGCACAACATGCACCAATCGGCATTCCGCCACCTAAGGCTTTTGCCATCGTAACCGCATCCGGTTTTACGCCATATCTCATGTAAGCCATCGGAGCTCCTGTACGTCCCCATCCGGTCTGTACCTCATCTAAGAGAAGTAACATATCGTGCTCATCACACAGTTTACGAAGACCTTCCATAAATTCCTGTGTTGCAGGATGTACACCACCTTCACCCTGAACTGGCTCGATCATGATTGCGATCGTATTTGGTGTAATCTTAGAAGCAAAATCTTCCAGGTTATTATATTCTGCATATGTAAATCCAGGAAGCATTGGTTTAAATCCCATCTGGATTGCATTGTCCGGCTGACCTGTTGCTGACATTGCTCCGTAAGTTCTTCCATGGAA
>ERZ773103.1492-NODE-1492-length-24765-cov-5.117807_pt1 | contig 24765 bp, 30 predicted proteins | sample MGYA00511118_ERZ773103 | MGnify/ENA primary metagenome ERZ773103 (study PRJEB29015, sample SAMEA2737821) | human gut metagenome | biome: human gut; feature: human-associated habitat; material: faeces | place: China | collected 2012 ... | reverse complement strand
ATGGTTCCAATTCATCCGTAAGCGTTACGCTAATGTAGTCTTCTCGTTCCTCTTCGATCGCATTTTGAAGGATTTCCTGCAAATTCCCACGTTTCTTTTTCACATCGTGCAAAGGATGCAAGGGAACCGTCTTTACCTGCACACCATCCTCTTTTCCAGACATTTCTACTACTGTAAGCGTTTTCTCCTGATTCGCTTCACTAACGGAGTATTTTAACGGAGTTCCGCAATATCTGATGTTTAAATACTTCTTATCACAATCACAGTCTCTGCCATTATCATTATCACTCTCAATGTTTCCTTCATCGTCAATCGTCAGGTTCTGTGCTCCATGCAAATGTCCCAAAGCAACATAGTCAAATCCGTGCAGCACGCTCGTACTCACCTGATCCAGACCCCCCACGGATATCGTCTCAGAGTCGCAAGTTTCTGGTCTGTCTTTTCCCGCATAGAATTGATGAGAAATTAATACATTTCTTTTATTCTTAAAATCAATCTTTTCTCTGTCTATCATCTTTCCAACAGCATCTGTATAAGAAAGCATTTCTTCTTCAAATATCTTCCGCACATAAGACGGTTTCATAAAAGGGAGCAGATAAAAATCCACTTCACCATATTCATCCTCCAATGTCACTTTCTTTAAGTGTTCTTTCTCAGTTCTCGGCACATCACCTGCAAGATATATCTTTTCTTTTTTTAAGATTTCCGAAGCATACTCCAACCGTTCCGAAGAGTCATGATTACCACTGATGATCAGAACCGAAATCCTTGGCATAATCTCTGAAATCTTTGTCAAAAACTCATCAAAAATAGAGACCGCCTCCGCAGATGGTGCTGATTTATCATAAATATCCCCCGCAATAACAATTGCATCCGGATGTAACTGTCCTGCATAATCAACAATTTCCCGCAAAATATATCGCTGATCTTCTTTTAAATTATAATAATGGAGCTGCTTACCGATATGTAAGTCAGACAGATGAAAAAACTTCATAAAAATAAACCCTTTCTATTTGCATCTGGTTTCATATTACACTATAATCTTCTTAGCGTCGATAGACAAGTTTTCATTCTTGGTCTGTCACGTCTTATCAAATATAAGCGAGGATATATGTATGTTAAGAGATATCGATCTGTCTGAAGTTTCAGACGGAAAATTATATAGTAACAACGACATGGTGAAGACCGACTGTAACGGATGTAATGGATGTTCGGAATGCTGTCACGGTATGGGAACTTCTATTACATTGGATCCTTATGATATTTTTCATCTTTGTCAGGGACTTGAAAGCAGCTTTGAGAATCTCCTCTCTGGACCTGTAGAGTTAAATGTAGCAGATGGGATTATTCTTCCCAATCTAAAGATGCAAGAAGATACCGAAGCCTGTCGTTTTCTGAATCAAGATGGAAGATGCAGCATCCATTCTTTCCGTCCAGGTATCTGCCGTCTGTTTCCACTCGGACGCTACTATAATAACCATTCTTTTTCTTATTTTTTGCAGACCAAAGAATGTCCTTATCCTTCCAAGAGCAAGACTAAGGTAAAGAAATGGCTGGGGATAGATCATTTAAAGGAATATGAACGTTTTATCAATGACTGGCACTACTATCTGAAACCATTACAGGAATATGCCATGACCTCTGAGGATTCTGAGAAGATCAAACAGATCAGCATGGCTCTGTTACAATTATTTTATCTGACACCATACCAATTGACCGATGATTTTTACCCACAATTTTATATGCGCTTAGAAAAAGCCATGGAATATACAGATTCAATTCTGTAATCCATGGCTTTGCCATACCGATATCAATATTGATAGCAGTACTTATCCTTTTTTCTGCTCTTTATTCATTCTTCTCTGCATCTGAGTCTTCCAGAATAGATGTGCAATGCGGACATCTGGTCGCTTCCAAATCAATCTCTGATCTGCAGAACGGACATTTCTTTGTTGTCACTTTCTCCTCTTCTGCTTCCTTTGCCTTAAATTTCTCTGCCACCCCATTCATTGTCTTCATAATAAGAAATACAATAAAGGCCATGATCAGGAAATTAATAACTGCAGTAATGAACTTTCCATAATTTAGGGTCGCTTCTCCGAATAAGTTCAGTGAAAGCTGATCAAAATTCATTCCACCGAAAATTCCAAGGATCGGATTAATGATATTATTTTGTTTCTTTAAATATTTTTATCAATCGACTGGTTCCCAATCTGCTCGCTCCCGCATCCAAGAATGCTTCAGCATCGTCAAACGAAGAGATTCCTCCTGCGGCTTTCACTTTCACATCCGGTCCCACATGTTCTTTCATGAGTCTGATATCGGAAAGAGTTGCTCCACCATTAGAAAAACCAGTAGAAGTCTTAATATAATCAGCACCGGCATTCGTCACGATCTCACACAGTTTAATCTTCTCTTCTTCCGTCAGCAGACACGTTTCAATAATTACTTTTAATATTTTTCCCTGACAGGCCTGACGAACTCTGTAGATTTCCTGTTCTACTTCTTCAAACATTCCGGACTTCACCATACCAATGTTAATCACCATATCAATCTCGGAAGCACCATTCATGATTGCATCCATCGCTTCAAAAACCTTTACAGATGCTGTACTGTATCCATTCGGGAATCCGATTACCGTACAGATTGGAAGTCTTCCCTCCGTATACTCAGAGGCCGCGCCTACATAAGCCGGCGGAATACAGGCTGATGCCGCACGATAACGCATCGCATCATCCAATATCTCTTTTATTTCATCCCATGTTGCTTCCGGCTTTAACAATGTATGATCCACCGAACGTAATAACATTTCTTTGTCCATATTATCATTTCCTTCCCATACCACTTAATCTCTGAATAATATTTTACTACATCATGTTTCGGACTTCAATTATGTTTCTTTGCGAATCCAAAAAATTAAAAAACTCTACACCTTTCCTATCTATTCACTTGGAAATGTAAGTTTTTTTGATATGATTATTCATGTATGTTTAATACGCTTTCTACGGAGGAAGATCTATGAAACGCAAAGCACTAAAAGCTGCATTTCCACAAACGATACCTATTATGACAGTTTTTTTGTTTCTCGGATTTGCTTATGGAATTTATATGAATACCTCGGGATTTACTCAGCAAATAATCACGATCGGACTGTGTGTCTTAGGAACTATGACGACACGTTTTTTACCATTTATCATTTTTAGAGAGAGCAAAGAAACTCCGGAGTTTATTCAATATACCGGAAAATTTCTTCCTTCAGCTGTATTTGGTATGCTAGTCATCTATTGTCTGCGAAATGTAAACGTACTTCAGGGAACACATGGAATCCCTGAAGCTATCTCTATCCTCGTAACAAGTGGACTGCATATCTGGAAACGCCAGATGATGCTTTCCATTGCCAGCGGAACTATCTGTTATATGATACTTATCCATATGATCACTTTTTAAATGATAATTCCTTCTAAGTGATCGCATTCATGCTGTATGATCTGTGCGATCCATCCGGAATATTTTTGCTTTTGCTTTTTAAAATTCATGTCCTGATATTCTACTTCAATCTCCTTGTATCGCGTACACGGTCTTACCCCATCCAAAGACAGACACCCCTCTTCTGTCTCATATTTTCCGTATTTTCTCACAATCTTTGGATTGAACATCGCCACATTCACAATCCCCATATTTACCGCGATAATCCGCTTCTTAACACCTATCATATTGGCAGCCATCCCTACGCAACCTGCCTCATTCGCCTTTAACGTATCTAATAGATCTATCGCCACCTGCTTATCTTTCTCTGTTGCCGGTTCTGATTTTTGATTTAAGAAAAATATATCTCTCATAATTGGTTTTATCATATTTCACCCTCTAGCTTTCTATATTCATAACAAATCTGCACTTTGGGAATACTGAGCATCCATAAAATTGCTTTCCGGCAGATTGCCCTCTTTTCGCCGTTCGAAGTACCAACTCTGCACCACATCTCGGACATATTAATTTTGGGGGCTGTTCTGGTATATCCTCCACTACTTTCTGGTCAGTTTCCATTTCTTTTATAAGTTCTTCGTATTTCGAAATATAATCTGGCCTCTCTTCTTTATTCTTCTGTAGTAAACTTTCTGCAACTTTTCTCGTCTCTTTCATCGATGATGTCGACAAAATACTAACCTCTGATAACATTTTATTCATAGTCGCAATCAATTGATCGACGCGAATTACTTTTTCTTTTACCTCTTTTTTCGCATATCGATCATTTAATACCGCTTTCGGATTTGCTAACACAACCAGTGATTTGTGATATATATGAAAGCCCTGTCTCGTCATCGCATCTAAAATAGTATTTTTTTCTTCTGCAATGCGCTCTTTCAATATCTCCATATGGCGTTCGTTCTGCGAGATTGGTGAATAGATCCCTTCCCTATATTTTCTTCTACCATATTGAATGGTTCTGATAAAATTTCCCTTTGAGTCAATCTCAATATCCCCAATAAGATTCTTACACTCTATTAAAAATGTTAATTTAGGCGTTACTACCACAAAATCAATCTGTGCATGTCTTCCATCCTTCGTCTCAATATATACGTCCTGCAATACATACATATCAATATTACTATTTCGAAGTTCAAAAAGAACATTTTCTTCTCCGGCAATTCCAGCCTTTGTAATTACAATCTCACGCTCAATCTTCTCTTTCACTTCATCTTTTGCACGCGGAAGCAAAGCCTCCAATTTTTCCAAATAATCTTTCGCACTATTTGACTCTTTAAAAACTACCACTTCTGCTTTTGAAAAAAATCCCATAAACTCTTCCCTTTTCTTTCTATTGCAATACTTTCATTATACTGTAACAGATAATATCTGCAAAGATAAATCGGCTTGAATACATAAAAACGACTCTTTTCGCACATCTTATAAATATACTTTTTTTCAAGGAGGATCTACACATGAACCAAAAACAGCCAGCACCTCACTCTTCTTCTGATTCAAAAAAACAACACCTTTCTAAGAATCAAAATCTGATTGATTCCTTTGATTATCTTTCAAATGCCGCTTCTTCCATGGACTGTACCGGACTGATTCCATCTGCTCCTGCCACAGATGCTGAATTAGAATCTTATAATTCTGTCTATCATTACCTTCCACCCAAGGTTAAACCTAAAAACAAGGAGTAAAAAGGGATATCAGTCTGTCCCAGGGTATATCCGATGCTTCGATGCAATCAGCAGCACCACAGATCAGCTCATCACCTGCTGCATGTCCTATTGTATCATTAACGACCTTCAACCCATTAATATCAATCAGAAAAACCACAAAATTATCCGGACACCATTCTGTATAGCTATGAATCGCATCAACATAGGCGAAACGGCTGAGCACTCCTGTCAGCGGGTCATTGGATAACTTGACCTGCTGTTCTGTAAGTTTTTCATCCAGCCGAAGCTGAGAAAATTCAGAATAATGAATATACAAAAATGTAGCCGTAAGATAGGCAACCCTGCAATTCCATCCCAGTAGTTCCTGCATGGCAATGCCAGCACATGCAAGGATTATGGTCGCATAGAGCGACGTCCTATTTTGTTTGCGGAAAGACTTTCCATAATTCAACATTCTGACCATAAGAATTCTTTACCGCTGCGAGAACACCTTCTGGAATATTTGCATTTCCACCAATGAAAACTCCTACATACTCAACAATTGCCGCCAAGGCGATCAAAAAATTAGTCGCAATAAAAATCTTCTTTTTCATCTTGGGTAGTCGATTATTCTCCGAAATCAAAATGGAAAGCACAGTAAGTGCTAATAATATTATTATAATTATTGATGTATAATAATAATTCATCCTTTTTACCTCTGTATCTATAAATCTTCTCTCAGACGATTCCCTTTCACATACTTCAAAAACTCCTCTTCCGGCATTGGCTTTGCATAGTAAAATCCCTGTATCTCATCACAGTTCATATTCCGTAATTCCTCTACCTGCTCTCTGGTCTCCACTCCTTCTGCAACCACTTTCATATTTAGTAGTTTTGCCAACATAATGACCTGTTCTACCAGGGTCCGTCCTTTCTTTTCACACACATGATCCGTCAGGCTTTTATCGATCTTCAGTGTCGTAAACGGGAATTGATTTAAACATATCATCGAAGAATATCCGGAACCAAAATCATCCATATGCAGTTCAAATCCAGCCTTTACCAGTTGTTCTGTAGCATTCTTTATCCGGTCTGCATAAATAGCTGCAGATTCTGTAAGCTCTAGCGGAACACATGAAAATGGAATTTCGTTCTCAGAGGCAATATCGATATATCTCTCTGCGATTCCCTCACGAAGAATACTTGATCTTGAAAGATTTACCGAAATCGACAATGGGCTTTCCCACTCCTCGATTTTTCTTTTTTGTAATCTGCAAACTTTCTGAAATACATATTCATCCAGTTTTTCAATCTGTCCATCTCTCTCATAAACAGGAATAAATTTTCCCGGTGATATCATCGAGCCATCTGCCTTTTTCCATCTGATTAACGCCTCCGCGCCAACCACTTTCTCTGTATCGATATCTACTTTCGGCTGATAATATACAACAAACTCCTCATTATCCAGAGCATCCTCAAAACTATTTTCAATCATCTGATCATAGATCCGCCGCTGTGCCACTTCTTCTGTATAATATGCAATATCAAGGTCATAGTTCTCCTTAATCGTCTCGATTGCCATTGATGCATAATCACAGATTGCAGAAATCGGAAGACTCTTGTCTACATCTTCATAAATACCATATTTCACCTTTACCCCTTTGATCGGTGCATTCTCTATTATCTCATCAATCATATCTATCAGTGCCTGATGATCTAATTCATCACCACCATAAAACAAACTGACAAAAGAAGCACTACCCTTTCGTGCCAGCAGCCCATCGTGCAATCTTGATCCATAAGCCTCTGCCAGATAGCACAAAAACTCATCCGCCCGCTTTGCTCCATAGATGCTGTTAACCAGATCAAAATCTTTAATCTTCGCAACGATCAACTGCATCTTTTTATTTGGTTTGAAACTCATGATCTGCTTTACATAATGTAAAAATGCCTGCTCTGTATACAGACCTGTCAGCTCATCTCGCTCCACCACTTCAAGAGTCAGCGAAGATTCCTTCAATCTAATCACATTGCGGATTCTTTTTCTGATGATATCCGTATCGTATGGTTTGGCAACAAAGTCAGCAGCTCCAAGATCCAGGCAGATTGCTTCCGTATCTGTTTCACTATTACCCGTTATTACAACAATTGGCACCGAAGAAAGCAGAATATCTTCCCTGACTCTTTTCAAAAACTCAAATCCATTCAGCACCGGCATCTGAACATCCAGAAGAACCAACGATAACTCTTTATAATGTTCACCTAATAATTCTAATCCCCTTTTTCCATTCTCTGCCTTCATAATCTCATACTTGTCTTCCAACAATGCATATAACATTTCCAGATTCAATTCATCATCTTCAACAATGAGTATTTTTCGCTTTCCAGTTGCACCACTGGATTTCATCATATTTCCAAGCTCATTCAATCTCACATCTGCATCCTCGCTGGCAAAAGCAAAGATTATCTTCCGAAAGGTATCTGCATCTCCGATCCTCGCACATTTCATGCGGTAAAATAAGATTTCATTATTTCTTTTTACCCGGTAATGTACCGTAAACTGGGCGGAATGTTTCAGTTGATTACAGACATTATCAAAATCCATAGCCATCTTCATTTTTTCTTTATCATCCTGAAATACATTCGCCTCTATATAACCATGTATTGCAGTTTTGTATGGTCTTTCTTCATTTAATACTTCTTTCACACCAACATCTGCATTTTCATATCTGTAAATCTCTATATTCTGGGTTTCCCTGCTGACGCAATATATATTACTAAAATCGTCTCCCAACACACCGATAATATCGGCAATTCCAAACATTCCGTTACCTTTTGCTGTCTCATTCTCATAGTTGTCTTTAGGAACTTTTGTCATTTTATCACCATTCTCTTTCTATAAAATTATCCATGCCTTATATCTTACAACCCAAATTCTGTTCTTACTTCATCAAGTAACCCACACAACCACCGGAGTATTCTGACTGACCAGACGATATAACTCTTCTGGCAAAGCTCCATTCTTATCCTCTGCATGCAGTTCACTTTTTTCCTCTTTCAGATAAGTATCTGCCGCTGTTACAATTGCTGCCGTTCCACAGACGACTCCGGCATCTGATCGATAATCGGGAAAGCCGTAATTACATACTCTTCCGGCACCTCTTCTTCTTTCTTCTGTGCTTCTTCTTTCTGAAGTGCTTCGGTCAGTTCTGCCTCATTATTGCGAAATGCATAGATGTCAGCTTTATCTTCCTCACTCTGTTTTTTTATTTTCGTCTGTGCATTTATTTCTCCAACCTTCTCATATGTCTGAAATATACGATCATCAGTATTCCTCCTGTAAATATCCACGAGGCCAGATATACATTCAACAGCATATCATAAGTCGGAATCAGTTTAAATACCGTTACTAACCATGCCACACGGAATACTAACGTTCCTAATGCCGTGATCACTGACGGTTCCAGAGACCTTCCCATTCCACGGAGTGCGGCACTGCTCACCTCATACGTCGCCGTCAGCCCCTCCGTGGCACATACATGATGCATTCGTATCAATCCGTATACTGCAACAGATGCGCTTGTCGTATAAATACTTACAAAGAAATCATCCCAGATCATGAATATGATACATAACACTTCCGTAAATCCAATTCCAAAGATCATACATTCCCAGAATACTTTTTTGCATCTCTTCAAATCTCCGGCACCAAAATTCTGACTGGTAAATGTTACCGCTGTCTGCGCAAATGCAGATGCAATGTCATACGCAAAATACTCAAAATTCAACGCCAGTGAAGAACCTGCAATCGCATCCTCTCCAAATGAATTGATTCCGCTCTGTATAAATACATTCGATACAGAAAAGATAACACCCTGGATCCCTGCAGGGATTCCGATCGCCAGAATCCTCTTTAACTCATCCTTTTCAATATGCATTCTTCCAAATCTGAAACAGAATTCATCATCGCGCCGAGATAAATGTAAGATGACAAGAGCTGCACTCAAGATATTCGAGATAAGTGTAGCTGTTGCAACTCCAACCACCCCCAGATGGAAGCATATAACCAGGAATAAATTTAATGCAACATTTACTACCCCTGATACCACCAGATAATACATCGGTCTTCTGGAATCTCCGTAACTTCTTAAGACTGCTGAACCAAAATTATAAATCACCATAAACGGAATGCTGATAAAATAAATCCGGATATATAAAAGTGCCTCATCCAATACACTCTCCGGTGTCCCTGATAATTCCAGTACAATTTTGGCAGATAACATTCCAGCTATCATCAAAATTACACCAAGAATAACACCAAACGTCAAAATAGTATGTAGCATGCTATTTATTTTCTTGCGTTTTTTCTGTCCGATCAAATTTGCAAGCACCGCATTTGGTCCAACAGAAAGTCCGACATTCAGATTTACAAATATACCAACCAAAGCCACACAGCTTCCTACCGCCGCCAAAGCTTTATCTCCTGCAAATCTTCCGACAACTGCCACATCTGCGGAATTAAATAACTGCTGTAAAATACTGCTAAATGCCAGTGGTATCGCAAAAAGGATTAATTTCCCGGCAAGGCCACCATTTAGCATATCCATTTCTTTTGTCTTTCTTACCTTGTCCATGATATTTCTCCTACTAAAACACTCTATTTTATTAATGTAAAAATAACGCAATACTAACGCACACACAGATTGGTATTGCACCAATCATTCCAAATACAATCGTCAAAATTTTATATACTTTATTGTCATATCCCGGAATATACGAATATTTCGGATCATCAGGATCATATTTTACCGGAATAACTGTTCTTACTGCAGGAACATGCTTCGATATATAAGCACCTTCTCCCGTATAATACTTTCCTGCCACGAAATATTCATAAACCGGATGAAACTCCAGACCATTCTCCGAATTTCTCGTATTAATACGCACAACTGTCGCAGTACCATCTGCAGTGCACCTTCTCTTTTTACGCTGAGATATCAATCCTATGATAACAGCCGGAATCCAAAACGCGACTCCCAGTCCGCACAAAGTTAATATCAGTCCTAATTCCATATCAGATCTAATTACTCCTCATCAAAATCAGCCTCAAATACACCTTCCGGCGTACGCATCGTTAAAAGTCCAAGATTAAATTCTTCATCCTGGATTGTAATCTGATACTCAAAAATCACATCCTCATCAAATTTTGACAATAATAAATAACTTCCATTCTCTTTGCCGTCAATCTGATCACAGATATCATCATAGACATCTTCCCCTGAAATCTCTCTTGGATATCCTGCGTCCCTGATTTTCTCTTCTATTGCTCTATATAATTCTTCCATGATCATTTCCTTTCTCTCATATAGCATTGCTTTAAAATATCGGTTCTATGATAACACGAAATATTTTGAAAGCCAATACCCAACAAAGGCTCATACTTTGTCTCGTCGCCATACAAAAAACTGGATAAGAATCTGGTTTCTTTACCTTCATCTCATCCAGTCATTATTATATAAACAAATTTTATCCTTACATAAGTGCCTCATAAAGATATTTATCCGTATCTTTAAATACATTAAATATGATCCTGTCAAATGCATCTGGGTTTTTATCCAGAAACGTGGTTACCGTATCCACTGCGATCTTCGCTGCCTCATCATTTGGGAAATGAAATTCACCGGTTGAAATACAGCAAAACGCCACACTTTTTATGCCATGTTCAGCCGCACGTTTTAATACATTTTCATAGCAATTATGAAGATCATTTCTTAATGCATCTGTCAGCCTATATCCCACAATCGGTCCTACCGTATGGATCACATAATCACAGGGCAGATTATAAGCATGGGTAATCGTTGCGGTTCCCGTCGGCTCCTCATAATTCTTCCCATAGCGGATCCGTCTCTGATTCATAATGCTGTTACATTCACTTCTTAATTGGACGCCGGCCGCTGAATGTATCGCATTATCAATGCATCTGTGACACGGGATAAAACATCCTAACATCTGTGAATTGGCCGCATTCACGATCGCACCCACCTGCAATCTTGTAATATCTCCCTGCCAGATAGAAATTCTGTCCGCATGTGCCAGATTACTCTGATACTGCTCTCTTACTGTCGGTATCATATCTAAGGATACAACTCCTTTCTCCGTCGTATCTTCAGTAAGAAATTCATCCTGTACAGAAAGTACTTTTTCATCTAAATGCCTCGGCATTCGAATATTCATCAGTGACCGAAGAGCTATTCGTTTCTCTTCCTCTGTATTTCCAACTACTAAGTTCTGATATTGTACAGAATCCTCTTTAAACTTTTCAACCAGATAATCTAATCTCTCCTCCTGGTTCATACTCTTTCACTCTCCTGAACTCAATATTTTATATTCCGATTATGCTTTTATAGCATTCTTTACATCTTCCAGACTTTTCTTTATATCGGCATTGATTCCAATTCCCCTTTGTCCAAAACTTGCAGGAATCACCGCCTCATCCATATTCAATCGAATGAGTTTCACATCTTTTTCTTCGCGTACCATCCGCTCAAATGGGAATCTGATGATTATAGGCGTGTTAAAGCCAACTCCCAGTTCTAATAATACCACATTATAACCTTTGATATGCTCCAGGTATTCATCGTAACGCTCCGCTGCCTTATGCCAATCTTCATCCTCAACGAAATATTGATCGCACCGCAGATTCATCGCCATAGGTCCACCGCAGACCGGGCATTTTGGAACCATGTATGACGGGATCAGACATTCCTTCCTTGCCTGATTCATCTGTCCAAACATCTTGACTGCATCATACGTCTTATTATGGCAGCCCCTCTTGCACTGAATCTTTCCATAATCTCCCTGCGTTGCGAATATCCTGTCCTCTGAAAATCCGGATTTCTGGAATTGATGATCTACATTCGTTGTAAGCACAAAATAATCCTTATCCTTTACCAATTCAAACAACATCTTATAAAGAGGCAATCCTGGAGGTGCAATTCGGTTCATGTCCGTATGTTTGGACCAATATCCCCACATAGCTTCCTCCGAAGGAAAAGGATAGAATCCTGCAGAATACATATCCTGTACTCCATATATCTCGATAAATTCACCAAAATTATCTCGAAAACGTTTTCCACTATAAGTAAGTCCTGCTGCCGTTGACAGTCCTGCTCCGGCACCGATCAACACACATTCTGCATCATTTAAGTAGCTGGCAGCAGTCTCAATCTGTTCTTCGTATGATTCCTTTTGAAAAACATAATCCCTTGCCGGCACTCCATATAAAAATTTACTCCAGTTCATATTCCTTACCTCCTTAGTTGTAACTTCTTTTGTTACACCAAAGAATATAGCATCTCCACAATGTAATGTCAATAGTTACATCACATCGGTGTCCCAACTTCTATCAGATTTCCATCCAGATCATAAAAACGCACAACTTTTTGTCCCCAACTATGTGTCATCAAACGATTCACATACCGAATCTCCGGATATAACAGTTCCAGTTTTTCTACAAATGTTTCAATCTCTGCTTCTTCAAAATACAGCTCGCAGGAATTATGCTCCCTGATAATATCCTTTTTCAGAAATTGTCTCCATATCTTTTCATCCTGAAGTACCAGACCTTCTGTCAGGATTACATTTCCGTCATTATCTAAAATAACATTCAATCCAAAAATATCATGGTAAAATTTTTTAGCCTTCTCAATGTCTTTTACAACAATCAGTACATTTCTTAATTTCACGTCTCGCTCCCCTTATAACTGTATTTTCTCAAGATCATCCGGGATATACAGATTTCCTTTATAATATGCTCTGCCTTCTGCTGTATATAATTCTTTTCTGTTCGTAATATTCTTATCTTCCGTATGATATAATACCAGATTTTTTACATGTAGTTGTTCCGCCAGTTCACAGGCATTTTTTACTGTAGAATGGTGTTTTTCATATGGTGAAAAGATGTCTGCCTGGGAATGCAGACAAAACGCCTCGTGGAGTAACCATTCGCTATTCTCCACATACTCTTTCTCACATTCATTATACGGTTCATCCCCACAGCAGGTCAGTTTCTTTCCATCTCCCATATCCATGCAAAAACCAAACTGCTTTGCCTTCGTAGAATGAATATCAAAGAAAGTAACTTCTTTCCCAAGGATTTCCTTACTCTCGCCATCCACAACAGGTACAAAATGGAACTTGACGTCAATATATTTCGTTGTTTTTTTCGTCAGTAGCTTTTCCGCCATCTCTCTTGCCAGTTCAAGGGCTTCCTCATGACCATAAAGTATTACTTCACCATCATACTCTCCCTGGCTGATTCTCTGACAGATCAGGCGAACCATCCAAACAATTCCCATAATGTGATCCACATGTTTGTGCGTTACAAAAATCGTATGAATCTTCTTCCAGTCAATCCCTGCATACTTTAATTGATGAAGGATTCCATTTCCACCTCCTGCGTCAACCAGAAAGTACTCTTCTTTTTCTTTTATTGCAAAGCAGGTATTATAGCACTCTGTCACCAGTGCATTGCCCGTTCCCAACATTGTAAGTTCCATAATATATATCCTCCTTTTCTAAGTTTAATTTCGTTGAATCCATTCACTCACACAAGTTACATAATCAGACTTTTTCATTCTTTCCGGATGTCCAATTCTCAAAATATGTAGTTTCTTCTCATCTAACAATACTTCTGCCTCCAACCAAGGCATCTCCTTTTTCCCAACGGAAATCCGTAGATCACTTTTTATTTTGAAAGCATCAAATATCGAAAAAATGTTTTCATCATATTTATCGGCAGTATAAAAGACAATATGCGTTGGCTCTATTATTTTAATTTCATTGTATATAACCTTTAATTCATTGATACAACAGTTTTTAGTATATTCGGACGTTGTATCTTTTCCCCCAGAATTATTGCATTTTACAATATTGGTAAATGCAATGTTTTCAATACTGTCACTTCCATAAACCACTCCTGCTATAGCTCGTGTGTAACTCCAGTATGGCCACTGCATGTCATTCCACAGATTTCTGCCCATCTCATATGCACATATAAAATCACCGCATAGTCTTCCAGGTTCATTTCTTGCATTTTTACCTACAAACAAAACTCTTTTCTCATGATTATAAAAATTGTTGCCAACAAGCCACGCACTCACAGGATGACTTAACGCTCTCGTGTTGCTTCTACATCTTTGACAAACAGAATTTTGAGAAAACTTCATATCTTTATAAAAATCAATAAGTTCTTTTTCTTTATTATTCATTTTTTATACTCTTTCCTACTACAACATCCTATCTCCTCTCAAATATACTCTTTCCGAATAATATCTGCAACCAAAACCAACCCATACTTTTCGTCCGCTTCTATACAAAAAAATACCGGTGTAAGTCCTAAATTCAGACTCACACCGGCATCCTTATTCTCGTTATTTTAACCCCAAACTTCTTCTGCGATTTCTTTTACTAATTGTAATTTTGCCCACTGTTCTTCTTCTGTCAGCTTATTACCAATCTCACAAGAAGCGAACCCACACTGAGGACTCAGGTACAAACGTTCAAGCGGAACATATTTTGCAGCTTCATGGATTCTTGCAATTACTTTTTCCTTGTCCTCCAGTTCTGGTGTCTTTGTAGTAACGAGTCCAAGAACAACTTTCTTATCTCCGCTTACTTTCGCAAGAGGAGCAAATCCTCCAGATCTTGCATCGTCATATTCCAGATAATATGCATTTACATGTTCTTCTCCAAATAGCAGATCTGCTACAGAATCATATGCACCTGAACTGAAAAATGTTGAATGATAGTTTCCTCTGCACACATGTGTATTGATCACCAGATCTTCTGGTGCCTGTGCAACAACCTGATTATTCAGTTCTAAGAGCAGTTTTTTATACTCTTCAAGCTCGTCCCCACGTCTTCCGGTCAGTGCAACTGCCATCTTCGCATCTACCATACCGCCCCAGACACAGTCATCAAACTGCAAGTTTCTGCATCCGGCCGCATAAATTTCCTGAACAAATTCACCGTATGCCTTTATTACATCTTCTGCAAATGCTTCCTCAGAACCATAGATTTCTATCGTTTTATACAATAATTCAGCACCTGTAAAGTATGCATAAAACTGTCCCGGTGAAGGAATCGTCTGTTTTGCCACTGTATTCTCATCTTCCAGTGCTTTCACAAATTTGAAATGCTCTACAAACGGATGATTTTTCACAGAAATCTTTCCTACCATATAAGTATCGTCGATCATCGCTGCTTCTGCATCAAATGTAGTATTTCCCTCTACAGTCTTTTTATGTTCAATTCCTTCAAATCCCCACATAAAATCAAGGTGCCAGGTAGATCTTCTAAATTCTCCATCTGTAATCACGTGGTAACCTAACTCTTTGATCTTTCCGACAAGTTCACGAATACATTCATCCTCCACAGCTGTCAGTTCTTCTCTGCCGATCACGCCTTCTTCATATTTCTTTCTGGCTTCTTTCAATCTCTCCGGTCTTAAAAAGCTTCCAACAAAATCATATCGAAACGGTGTCTTTTCATTACTCATAGTCTATCCTCCAACCTCTTTTATTTTCTAATCTGAGGATAGTTTAGCAAGTATTTTTAATATTGGAAAATACTTCTTTCTTTTGTCACTCCATAGTTTTAACCTATGGATAAATGTTTCTTCAGTGCATCAATATAGGATATCGCATATCTGCTCAATACAATATTTTTCTTTCTGATCCAGCCAATATGCATAGAAACATCTATATCCAGTGGTTTTGCAATAATCCCCGGACCGTTCAGCTCCTGATCGATCACTCCTGAACTCACCGTAAATCCATTTAATCCGATTACCAGATTAAATAACGTTGCCCGGTCTCTCACTCGGATATTCTTTGGCATGTCCAGTGTACTTAAAAATTCCTCTGAAAAGTAAAAAGAATTCTTTTCTCCCTGTTCAAAGGTCAGATAGGGATAATTCTTCAAATCTTCTATCGTGATCAACTCTTTTTCTGCCAGAGGATGTTCTTTACTGATAAATACATGCGGAGATGCCACAAAAAGTTCCTCAAATATTAACTGATGATTCTTCAGCATTTTCGTAAGCGCTTCCTCATTGTTCTCTGACAGATACATAATTCCAAGTTCACTTTTCCCGGAAGCTACATCCTCCATGATTTCTCCGGTCTGTGTCTCTCTGAGTATAAAACTGTATTGATCTGCATGATATTCATTAATCAAATCTACAAAAGCATTTACTGCGAAAGAATAATGTTGACAGGAGACAGAAAATTTAGGTGTTCTTTTTTCCCCTGTCACAAAATGATCCTTCATAATATCTGCCTGCTCTAAAAGCATTCTTGCAAATGCCAGAAGTTCTTCCCCGTCCCTTGTAACCGTCACGCCCTTGTTCGATCTCAAAAACGCAGTCACTCCCATTTCTTTTTCAAGGCTGTGAATCGCAGCACTCAAACTCGGCTGTGAGATATACAATCGCTGTGCTGCCTCTGTAATATTTCCACATTCTGCAACTGTTACTAAATATGTTAATTGTTGTAATGTCATGGAGTATCCCACCTCTCCTATTTTTCCTGGATCTGCTTGCCACTTAAATGTTCTATCGTTATCTCATAAAGCTGAACTGCACTTAGCGTTTTGGAAATCTCTTCCTCCACTTCTTCCTGTCCGGGATAATACTTCATCGCAAGTTCACGGACTCTTTTCTCTGTCATCTGAGCATCTTCAATCAGATGGCATCTGCCAAATACCACAACACTCTGAACAAAAGGTGCCCACTCTCCATCTTTAAAATGCTCATTTCCATAGACTGTAAAGCAGACTTTCTCTGATTTCTTCAGGGCATCCACCTTATGTCCACTTTTCGCCCCATGAAAATATATCTTCTCATTTTCCAGATCATAATAATAATTCACGGGAATCGCAAATGGATATCCATCATCACCATTCACCGCCAGAACTCCCCGTCTTTCACCGAACAACAATTTTTTCGCATACTCTATCGGCAATTCTCTTGATTTTCTTCTCATCGCTCTAAATTGTTCCATAGTGCTCCCACCTTTTTCTTTTATAATTCTTAATATTAAAACATTCAACTTTAAAAGGAAATATTTTATTTATATTTCTTTCATTGCAAAACCGATAAAAACATTATAAACTATCTACATAAACTTTTAATCACAAATACAAAGGAAATGTTATACATTCTCTTTTTTCCTCCACTGTTTTGAATCAAATTCTCTATTATTTTAATTTTCCATACACCTCATCAGATACTGCTTCACACCATTCATTCGATGTCTCTTCTCCCGGCACTTCTACCGCCAGATGGCTGAACCAGCTGCCCGGTGCAGCTCCATGCCAGTGTTTTACCTCCGGTGGAATATTAATGCAATCTCCCGGTTTCATTTCTGCAGGTTCTTTGCCCTCTTCCTGATAGTATCCTCTTCCTGCAACGCAGATAATGATCTGACCACCGCCATTCTTTGCATGATGGATATGCCAGTTATTACGGCAGGCAGGCTCAAATGTTACATTGAAGATTCCAACCTGACTTGTTGATACCGGTGCAAGATAGCTCTGACCAACAAAGTACTGTGCAAACGCATCATTTGGTGCTCCAATCGGAAATACCATTTCTTTTGCATGTGCTCTCATTGCTTCATCTTCGTATGGGAGATCACCTTCATCCACAGCCCACACTTCTTTTGCAAGATTAAATACAGCCCATCCGTTCGGCCATCCTGCATAAAATGCCACATGCGTGATGATCGCTGCGATTTCTTTCTGGGTTACACCGTGATCTTTTGCATTCTGAAGGTGGAATTTCAGTGAAGAATCTGTAATTCCCTGTGCCATCAGTGCGACAACTGTAATAATACTTCTGGTCTTTACGTCAATGTCGTTATTATTCCAATTTTCTCCAAAAAGGACATCATCATTAAAGTGTGCAAACTGAGGAGCAAACTCTCCCAGTGCATTTCTTCCTGCTGTCTGAACAATCTTTGCCATAGTCTCTATCCTCCTATAATGTCTTTACCCAGCTCTCAATTTCCTGCTTATTTGCTCTGTTCAATAATTTACCTTCCACGATCTTGGCCTGTGGTGCAGATGGCTGTAATTCTTTTACAGTATTACCAAATCTGCTTCCGCCGGAAGTTGCGAAAAGAATAATCTTTTTCCCTGCCATATCATGTTTTTCCAAAAATGTATTAATAATTGTCGGTGCAACATACCACCAGATTGGGAATCCTAAAATAATCTCATCATAAGATTCAAATGAGATATCATCCTCTTTCATCTCTGGTCTGATCGTCTTATCACTCATCTCAACACTACTTCTGGATTTTTTATCCATCCAATTTAAATCAGCCTCTGTATATGGTACTTTTGGTTCGATCTCATATAACGGACATCCACTGGCTTCTGCCACCATCTCGGCCACTTTCTCTGTCACTCCACTTGCGCTAAAATATGCTACGATTCTTTTTCCCATAGTTAATGCCTCCTGAATTTTTAATCATTGATAAAAGAATGTGCAAGATACGCCCTAACGATCCTGCACATTCATTATATAACCATATTTTTCATTATGTCTAATACTTATGTCACATAAGTTATTATGCTTTATAGGCATTTATCTCTTCTATAAATCTGTGAACTACCGGAGAGTACGGTATATTACGTCTCCAGGCAATCACAGTGCTCGTCTCTATCTCTGGATACAGTCTCTTTTGTACCAGCAATTCTTTTCTCCAATATCTGGTCGCACCTTCTACAGATATCGGATAACCCAGTCCATGTATCGCCATTATCCCCGCATTTGTCCCAAGATTACTTGTAAATGCAATATTAAGCTTCGAAAAATCTTTTCCAAACCAATTTGCCAGCTCACTCTGAACATTTAATCGTTCCGGCAAAATAAGCGGCAGATTTATCAGATCTTCTTTCGTCACATCCTCCTTCTTTGCAAGCGGGTCATCTGCCCTTAAGCTGACTACCCAGTGATCGCTGTTCTGGATCCTGATATAATCCAATCCTTCTGTACTGACCGGCTCCAGGAACAGCCCGATATCCACCAGGCCCTTATTCATCATCTCATGAATGGCATCTGCCGTTCCGGTATGTATGGCAAATTGCACCAACGGATATTTTTCTTTATAACTTTTGCAGATCTTCGCCAGTGTCTCCACTGCCATAAATTCACCGCAGCCGATTGTAATCTTACCTTCCATAATCTCAGTACTATTGGAAAATTCACTGATAATCTTATCCTCAAGGTCTACGATCTCCAACGCCCTTCGCTTCAGTAGAACACCCTCATCTGTAAGCGTAATACAGTGTCGCCCTCGATCAAAAAGTTTGGTATTCAGTTCCTCCTCCAGTGCAGCAAGCTGCCTGGAAAGCGTCGGCTGTGTAATATTCAATTGTCTGGCTGCCTTTGTGAAACTCTGCTCCTTTGCAACCGTCAGAAAATATCGCAATACTCTTAAGTCCATATATTCCTGTCCTCTCACTAAATATTATCCATTTAATTCATCACATATCGTAACATATTTATCCGTATAAATACTTCCTTTTTCCCAGATAAAATCAAAATCATGTTGCATCTTAAAATCTGATAATTGAATTTCTTCCAATATCCCCTCTCTCAGCTCATCTTCTATTGCAATTTTATACAAAAAAGAAATTCCACAATCTCTTTTTAAAAGTCCTATGATTGTATGCATATTTTCTACTTCGGTATACCTGACGAAATCCTGAACCTTCATACCTCTTGCACATAATAACTCTTCCAGAATATTTCTGGTGCCTGATCCCGGCTCTCTTACCAGAAGTCTCTCTTTTACAAGATCACTCATAGTTTGAGGATTTTTTATTTCAAATCGATGACCGGATGCACAAACTGCAATGTATTCTTCCGTACTGTATGTGCGATGTCCATAATTATCTTTTGCATAATTTCCTTCTACCAATGCAAGATTAATGATTCCCTGATTAATCAAAGTCAGAAGCTGTGTTGTATTTCCATAATGAATATGCAGATTCACTTCCGGATGCCGTATTAAATAATCCGCCAGTTTATCCACAATTGCATACTCTCCGATTGTCATTGTAACCCCGATGGACAAAGATTCTTGTTTGCATAGATTATTTTTTAATTCCTTTTTTATCGTTAATTGATCATTTTTCATCGTCATCAGACGTTTTCTTAACACTCTTCCCGCATCTGTAAGATACAGATGTTTATTTCGATACACAAATAAGCGTACTCCATATTCTATTTCAAGAAAATGAATATGTTGCGAGACCGCCGGTTGCGTTATATGTAACTTTCTTGCCGCTTCCGTATAATTCATTGTGTCACAAACCATAAGAAATGTATTTGTTCTAAAATCTAACATAATTACCCCTTTTACATCAATAATATTATCTTATTGTTCAATAATATTATATAATTTTTTATTATCGCTTACCAGTGCTATAATCATTCATGTTAAAAATATAATCACACAGAAAGGGAAAATTATGAATTTTATTAAGAAAAATATCTTCGGGATTCTTGTATGCTTTTTCATTGCTGTGCCATCCTGGCTGCTCGGGAAAACATTTCCAGTCATCGGCGGTCCCGTCATTGCAATTCTTGCCGGAATGGTGATCACACTTTTCTGGACAGATAAAAAAAGCGCCGAATCCGGCATCAAATGGACCTCTAAAATCATTCTTCAGACCGCAGTTGTTCTGCTTGGTTTCGGAATGAACCTTGGCGTTATCTTACAGACAGGGAAACAATCTCTCCCTATTATTGTATGCACGATCAGTACTTCTCTGATCATTGCATGGCTACTTCGAAAGGTTTTGAATGTACCTTCCAACACTTCAATCCTCGTTGGCGTTGGTTCTTCCATCTGCGGAGGTTCTGCAATTGCCGCTACCGCACCTGTGATCGATGCAGATGATACAGAAGTTGCTCAGGCTATTTCTGTTATCTTTTTCTTTAATGTTATTGCTGCAGTTCTCTTCCCTGTCCTCGGAAAAGCACTGGGATTTGATACAACAAGCGGAGCTTCTTTTGGATTATTTGCCGGAACTGCCATCAACGATACTTCTTCCGTGACAGCCGCCGCTTCTACATGGGATAGCATGTGGAATCTCGGAAGCTCAACCCTCAATACCGCAGTTACTGTAAAACTTACACGTACACTTGCCATTATCCCAATCACGCTGGTTTTATCTCTCATCCGTGCAAGATCAACCGCAGATACAAAAGACGGCTCTAATAAATTTAGTTTCAAAAGAGCATTTCCGATGTTCATCTTATATTTTATTATCGCGGCGATCATCACAACCGTATGCGTAAGCATGGGAATCAATGCTGATGTATTTTCGCCATTAAAAGAACTTTCTAAATTCTTTATTATTATGGCTATGGCTGCGATCGGACTTAACAGCAACGTTGTTAAATTGATCAAATCCGGAGGAAAGCCGATACTTCTCGGTGCATCCTGCTGGGTTGGAATCACTGTTGTAAGCCTTGCCATGCAGCATATCATGCATATCTGGTAATCATCCAGAGATTGCATTAATAAAGAGACTGTTGTACCATTTGGTTCATCAGTCTCTTCTTTGTTACGCTATTCTACAAGATGCTCACAGCTTCTTTTAATCCCGGATAATCACTCATACTTCCTTTATCTTCCATATTTGGAATCGTGACAATTCCCATGTCTTCCCATTTTAAGTATGATGTCATCGCTTTGTACTGCGTAATTGCCGCATCAAATACATGGTCTGCACCTGGCTCAGTTCCCTTCCCGGACGTATCTTATGCCACTTTCTGATACACTCTCTGCAACAAGTTGCAGTTGCATGCTGTGCAATAAATACCGGGTGTCCACGCATAGGGGTCTGCTTTCCATCATTCGGAATGTAAGCAGGGCCTCTCTTTTTGCAATGAAATCTCTTGCATGCTGCTCAATCTTATCCAGTCCTTTCTTGTTGATATAATCAATATCTGACTGTTTCAAATGAAAGCTGTCACGAAACTTTGATTGCCCCAGATATTCAAAGAGCTGTTCATACCATTCATCTTTCGTCATGCATCTCACCTTTTATCTTTTCTTAATTTCCCTTGCAAACATCAATCCAGCCCTTGGCACCACAGATATGTTCCAGTTCGTCCACAGAAAGTTTCACTGCACTATGGTCATCTCCAGCTGCCGGATAAACCGTCTCAAACTTCCTGAGACTTTCATCCAGATATACTCCCACACCTTCCTTGATTCCAAACGGACATACTCCACCCGGTGCATGTCCGATCCACTGTTCTACCTCATCGAACGGGATCATTTTGTAAAAAGGACATCGTCTTTGCGATCATCTCCGGCTCAACGCCCAGCGCATCCGCTGCCTGTGTGACAGTTGCTGTCAATTCTTCCAGTCGGATCACCCTGTCCATCATCCCTTTTTCCGTTAAATATGCCTCTGCTTTCTCCTGCGACATCTGCTTACAATCAATTTGGTATTTTTTGGCATAAGCAGATGCGATGATTGTACCTACACTTTTAGATACAAAGAAAATATCGTTATATGCGGAAAAATCGATCTTCTTCAACTTTCTCTCAGCCTGCTCATACAGACGCTCAAATGCCTGTTGCATTTTTTCTTCATTTTCCCGGATATTTCCACCTTCATAGCTATAATCGAGCAGAACAATTTTTTCATATCCACATTCCTGTGCTAATTTTCGTGCATAGTACAAAAGTGGTTTATCGCAATGATAACCTATCCCCGGAAAAAAAAACTGCAATTTTCATTCACTATATACTCCTCTTCATTTTCTATTATCAATTCAACAGATTAGAATCTCCTGTCCTTCTCTTCTTCATATAATGCATGATAAACTTTCAGGAATTTTTCGTCTCGCTCTTCTTTTGCCTCTTTTGCCCGTCCATCTTTATATTCGTAGAAACCTTTTTCGCTTTTTACACCATATTCTCCGGCCTCGAAATGCTCTTTTAAAAGTTTCGGCACTTCTTTAGAGTCGCACAGATCTTTCATCAGATAACTGCTGATATGGTAAAATGTATCCAGTCCGCCAAAATCAGATACTTCTAAAGGTCCCAGACATGCATACCGAAATCCAAGTCCATATTTCATTCCTGCCATGTTCATCTCAAGTCCTTTTCCATGACTGATCAGATGTTTTAGTATCTCATCGATCTCTTCTGCATATTTTCTGTAAGAATATTCTTCTGCCTGATGTGCGCCATAACGGACAACATAGTCCAAATGCCCCAGACTATCGAAGGAATTTATTTTTTTCAGGTTTTCAATTGCCACCTGAAATGCTTCATGATAAGCCTCCTCATCACTTCGTCCTTCAAAAAATCCACGATAATACGGATCCTGTCCATGGATAAGGTGTATTGAACCGATCACAAAATCAAACGGATATTTTTCTGTCAGTTCTTTATAATATTCTCCCAGGTGTGGCTGAAGTCCGATCTCTACACCAATCCGGACTTCCAGTTTCTTCTGATATTCTGTTTTTAATTGCGTCAGTCTGCTGAAATATTCATCCAGGTCGAACATAAATGCACCCGCCGGAAAATCCGGTGTTTCCGGAAAGTCTTTATCAAGATGATCCGTGATGCAGACTGCCTGCATTCCTTTATTCACCGCTGCATCAAGCATGGAATGTACAGATGCATCACTATCTTCTGAAAATCTTGTATGCATATGCGCATCACATGCTATCATAATATTGTGCCGCCTCCTAATACATACTCACCATCATAGAGAACAACCGCCTGTCCCGGTGTCACTGCACGGATTGGTTCATCAAATGTGCAGGTGATTTCATCTTCCCCTGTCTTTTCCACTGTGCACCAGGCTCCTTTATGATTGTAACGGATCTTTGCAAACACCCGGATGGGTTCTGTGATATCTTCTACACTCATGAAATTCAATTCATTCGCACGCAGCGTATGCGTTAAAGATTCTTCGTATGTTCCAATCACAACTTCATCTGTTTCCGGACGAATCTCAAGTACAAATGCCGGATATCCCAGCGCAAGTCCAAGCCCTTTACGCTGCCCTACCGTATAATGAATGATTCCTTTGTGTTTTCCAAGAATCTTTCCGTCCGGTGTTACAAAATTCCCCTGACGGATCGGAGTATCTGCATTTTCTTCAATAAAGGTTGCATAATCTCCATCCGGAACAAAACAGATATCCTGACTATCTGGCTTGTTAGCAACCTGCAGTCCAATTTCTTCTGCCATCTCACGGATCTTATCCTTTGAATAATTTCCAACCGGCATCAGCGTATGCGCCAGTTGCTCCTGGGTCAGGTTATAAAGTGCATAAGTCTGGTCTTTCGCAAGCGTCGCAGATCTTCGGATTGCGTATCTTCCATTCGGAAGTTTATCAATCCTCGCATAATGTCCTGTTGCGATATAGTCTGCTCCGATGGAAAGACTTCTCTGCAAAAGTGCTTCCCATTTCACATAACGATTGCAGGCAATACACGGGTTAGGTGTTCTTCCGTTCAGGTATTCTTCCGTAAAGTAATCAATTACATTTTTCTGGAATTCCTGTTTAAAATTCATCACATAAT
>ERZ773103.1487-NODE-1487-length-24797-cov-4.094657_pt1 | contig 24797 bp, 25 predicted proteins | sample MGYA00511118_ERZ773103 | MGnify/ENA primary metagenome ERZ773103 (study PRJEB29015, sample SAMEA2737821) | human gut metagenome | biome: human gut; feature: human-associated habitat; material: faeces | place: China | collected 2012 ... | reverse complement strand
TGAGGATGTCGCCGCCCTCGATGTGGAACGTGTTGTAGCGGCTGTAGTACTCGGGAACATCCGCGAAGTCCGGATGGTTTCCGAAGATGTACTCGGCGTAGATCGTCTCGCGGTTGCGCGTGACGGAGTACATGCGGTTGATGGACACGCCGTTGCCGATGGACGCGAACGGATCGCGGGTGAAGTACAGGTTCGGCATGGGAGCGATGACCATCTTGGAGGACTCGCTGACGAGATCGACCAGGGAGTTCGACTTGTCGGTGTGAAGCTCGGTGAGGTTGATGCCCTCCATCGTCTTCATGACCAGGTCGAGGTTATCGGGGTAGTTCTCCTGCATATAGTCGAAGATGATCTTCTGGTAGCGGTCGGTGCGGATACCGGCCTCTTCGATCCACTGCTTGAGGAACTTCTCGCGCAGTTCGGGTTTCTGATCGAGGACCTCGGCCATGAGCTTCTCGAGGTACACGACCTCCACGCCGTTGTCGCGCAGAATCTGCGCGAAAGCGTCGTGCTCCTCCTGAGCGACCTTCAGAAACGGGATGTCGTCGAACAGCAGCTCTTCGAGCGTGTTCGGCGTCAGGTTCAGAAGCTCTCGACCAGGGCGGTGGAGAAGAACTTTTTTCAAGGGCTTGATCTCGCTCTTGACGTTCAAACCAGCCATAGCAACCCTCCTTTTCCTTTATGCATTTTCCAGATTTTAGGCTTGCGGAAGCGCCCGTTGCGCACCGGGCGTCCGTTCACCTCGCCAAAATCTCATGGTTCGGATCAAATTGCAACCACAAAAACGAAACAAAACGGTACCCCTCGTCATACCTCGTGGTTTTTCGGCGAATGGTCATCACCTAGCTGAGTGCTATTCACAGTTTCTTCATATTTGCTTTATTGCGATAAAGTGTTGAAGTGGTTGCTGAAGCTGGTTTTCAGGGCTGGAACGCCCCATCGACGGACGTTGGGAGTGCATATTTGATTAACTCGAATGCATAAACATTCAAAAAGATGCATTTAGGATGCAATCGTTTCGCCACATGCCGATCGGATGCTGAGAGCACGAGGCGCCCCGAGCCGATACTCTTGCAGCTTTCGAGCGCAAAACGCCAGATATATGGCTAATTTTCAGCCATCGCTCCCCCGCCGGTGCGCTCTACGCATCCATCGGTTGCAGGAGGGAGTTTTACGGTATAATACCGGTGCTCGCTGAAACGCGCCCGTGGCTCAATGGATAGAGCAACGGACTTCTAATCCGTCGGTTGCAGGTTCGAGTCCTGCCGGGCGCGCCATCTTCTGCTTGCGTCGGCGCTTCGTTCGTACCTGCCTTTTTTGGCAATTTGAATAAAATTTAATTATTATCTCAAACTTTTTTCTAAAATACAATAGGAAGTTCTAAGTTAGTCACAAGGCGATGACGGACAGCTCTGTTTTCGGACGCAGGATGCGGCGTTGTCAACCGATTGGCAACATCCTTCGCAAGCTAACTCGATCTTCTTATTCGATGGCGTACTATTGAAAGCTCTATAACCTCCTAGCTCATGACTATTCTTAGATCGCACATCGAGAGGAGCTGCGCATGCCGTACATGGAGAACCATACGTTGTACTACAAGAAGCAGTGCCCGTTCTGTCAAAAGGTTCTACGCTTCATGGACGACAACAAGATCACGATGGACACGCGAGACACCTTGCAACCCGGCAACCAGAACGACCTCGTTCGCATCGGGGGAAAGAAGCAGGTTCCCTGCCTCGTCATCAACGGCAAACCCCTCTACGAATCAGACGACATCATCGCCTACCTGCGCTCGACGAACGCTTAGCGCCGCTTTCATAGCACCTGCGCCATCGACCGTCCGCACTCGCTGCGGGCGGTTTTTTTTCATGCCGCAGGCTCAAACGCGGCGAAGTTGCGCTGCCCGCCTGTCCAAATACGCGATGAGATCCTCCTCGCGAGGGCCCAGGGTGTGCGCCTTGAGGTGGGAAACGCCGAACCCCCAGGTGAAACCCTGCGCCGGAACGACCGTCACGGCATCGCTACCGCTGAAGACCTCGAGCGAGGCGAGGTGCGGCAGCGTGAATCCGATGCCCTCGCCCCGCAGGACGAACTCGTAGATCCAAAATATCTCGGAGTATTTCACGATCTCGGGCGGATGAACGCCCTCGCGCTCGAACCGTGCCAAGAGATCGCGATAGCATTTGAAGTCGTCTCCGGGTATGGCCAGGCGCCGTTGCGCCAAATCCTCCGGCTCCAGCACGCCGCGCGCGCTGAGCGGGTCGTCGCTGCGCACCCAGTAGCTCACGGGCGAGGAATACAGCTCGTGGGAGTGGAAATCGTCGACCGGAGACGTCACGGTCAACGCGAGGTCGTACAGGCCATCGCGCAGCACCGACTCGCACATGGCATCGGGCATTTCGTTCAGCGTGATGGACACGTCGGGATGCTGCCCGAGGAACTCGTCGAGGAAGCCCGAACCCAAAAGGCCGGGCACGCCCAGCGAGCAGGCGATGCGCAGCTCCACGTAGCCGCTCGACGATATGCGCTCGAACGCGCTGGCCAGCAGGTTGCGCTCGGCGCGCATGCGCTTGGCATACTCGTACAGCTCGTCGGCGTAGGGCGTGGCGCGGCGCGTACCGCCCTCGTCCACCGCGAAAAGCGGCACGCCCAACTCGCGCTCGAGGTTGCGGATCGCCTTCGCGAAGCCTTGCGGCGACATAGGCACCTTGCCCGCGGCGGCACTGAAACTGGGCGAATCGTATGCCAGCATGAAGTAGTCGTACTTGTCCTGCATCATCGCATGTCCCTCCCGCCTCCTTGCGCGGAAAGGGCTCCCTCTCCTGCTCCGCGCCGCCCATTGTACTACGGCGCACGGCTCGATTCGGCCTTTTCGCCATGCTTGAAACTAAATGTTTCAGCTGCAAACAATGAGCTACACGTCAAGCTATTGCACAGAATATCCATGAGAATCTACAGTAGAGTCAGGCCGCAGGAGGGCGGCCGCTAACCACTTCCTCGCATGGGAGGAAGGCAAGGAGGAGCATCATGAGCGCATCTACCAACAACCTGAGCAGGCGTTCCTTTCTCGCAGGCGCCGGCATCCTGACCGCGGGATTCGCCGGTGCTGCGCTGACGGGCTGCGGGCCGCAGCAGACCAAGGAGGGCGCGGCCGACGCTCCGGCAGAGGGCGCCGAAACGAGCGCCGCAGCAGGCAACGCAGCCGACGACGCCATCTGGAGCATCCCCGAGCTGGGCGAGCCGAAGGAGACCGTGCAGGCCGACGTATGCATCGTCGGCGCGGGCGGCACGGGCACCGCGGCGGCCATCCAGGCCATCGACCTGGGCCTCAAGCCCGTCGTCATCGAGCGTTTGAGCGGCTACGGCGGTTCGTTCATCGGCACCGAGGGCATGACCGGCCTCGAAACGCACTTCACCGAGGCCGACGGCGGCGTGAAGTTCGCCGGCGCCTACAGCCCCGACGCCCCCTACGGCGTGAAGAACGCCATCAACACCTGCCTGAACTACCACCACTGGATCCCCCAGCACAAGCTGTACGAGAACTTCTTCGGCCAGACGTCCGAGACCATCGACTGGCTGGAGGGCCACGGCATCCAGTTCGAGGGCAACATCTCCATCGGCGTGGGCCCGAAGGTGTGGCACGTCTACGACAAGGGCGACAACGCCAGCCCCGGCGGCTACTTCATGCAGTGCTTCGGCGCCGAGGCCGAGAAGCTGGGCGTGCAGGCGTACTTCAACACGTTCGGCCGCAAGCTCGTCGTGGAAGACGGCAAGGTGAAAGGCGTGCTGGCTGAGAAGGAGAACGGCGACGTGCTGAAGGTGGAGGCGCCCGTCGTGATGATCGCCACGGGCGGCTACGCCAACAACTCCGAGTTCCTCTACGCCGTGTCCGAGACGAAGAACGCCAACATCCAGGCGCTCGGCATGGACTGCCGCGCAGGCGACGGCATCAAGATGGCGAAGGATGCGGGCGCCGAGATGGCCGAGGGGCTGGGCACGGTCATGTGGTGCGGCCCGGTGACCATCGGCGCCGTGACGGCCACGTGGACCACCGACGCGTACTCCGCCGGCGTGCAACCAACGCTATGGCTCAACGAGAGCGGCTCGCGCTTCTGCAAGGAAGACCTGTGGCTCGACGACTTCGCCGGCGCGGGCATCTGCGTGCGCAACCAGGAGAAGACGTTCGCGCTGTTCACCGAGGCCGACATGCTGCGCTGGGAGACGGACGGCCCCGACGGCCAGGTGTTCTCGTTCGGCACGCCGGGCACGCCGTTGGCCAAGGCGCGCGAGGTGCTGGAGAAGGCCGAGGGCTGCCATGTGGGCGACACGTTGGAGGACGTGTGCAAGGAAGTCGGGCTCGACGTCGCCGCGGTGAAGGCCACGCTCGAGCAGTACAACGGCTACTGCGACGTGGCCGTCGGCTTGGACGGCGACGACACGAGCGCCGACGAGGAGTTCGGCAAGCGCGCGAAGTACCTGCACAAGATGGACGCGGGCCCCTACTGGCTGTGCGAGACGGCCGACGGCTTCTACACCACGTGCGGCGGCATCAAGGTGAACGAGAAGACCCAGGTGCTGGACAAGGACGGCCAGGTCATCGTCGGCCTGTACGCCGGCGGATCGGACGCGGGCGGCCTGTACGGCGACTCCTACGACGTGAAGTTCGCCCCCGGCTCCCAGGCGGCGTGGGCCGTCAACTCAGGCCGCCTGGCCATGAAGGACGCAGCCGAGCTGCTGGCTTAGCCGTCCGCCCCCGCTCTTTCCGGCTTGCGCATCCGCCCCCTCCCTAGATCGCAAGCAGAAGCCCCGGCCCGCAATCGCGAGCCGGGGCTTCGTTTTCGACGGGCGCGCGGCGACGCGACGCCGAACGGGCGGTAACGATGCGCAATCAAGTCGGGCGCGACGCCGGCCGGCAAAGAAAAGGCCGTGCACACTGGGTGCACGGCCTGCAAATTCGTGGAGCGGGTGACGGGAATCGAACCCGCGTCATGAGCTTGGAAGGCTCAGGTTCTACCATTGAACCACACCCGCGTTTTGCGCGGCGACTATTGTACCGCAAGTTCGCCCGATGCGAGCGAAATTATCCGAGAAGAACCACGAGGTGCCCATGACCTCCCCTTTGGACGACTACAACCGCAAGCGCAACTTCGACCGGACGGCCGAGCCGCCCGGCACCGCAGCGCCGCGCGACGACGGCACCGCCGGCGGGCGCGACGGGCGTTTGCGCTTCGCGGTGCAGCACCATCTGGCCTCGCGCGACCACTACGACCTGCGCCTCGAATGGAACGGGACGCTGCTGAGCTGGGCCGTTCCCAAAGGCCCTTCGTACAACCCGCGCGATAAGAGGCTGGCCGTGCGCGTGGAGGACCATCCGCTGGACTACCGCACCTTCGAGGGCACCATCCCGCAGGGAGAATACGGCGGCGGCACCGTCATGCTGTGGGACGAAGGCTGGTGGGAGCCGCTCGTGGACGTGGAGCGGGGGTTGCGCGAGGGCGACCTGAAATTCGTGCTGCACGGGCATCGCCTGAAAGGGGCCTGGGTGCTCGTGCATATGAAGCCGAAGAAGGGCGAGCGCGACGTGAACTGGCTGCTCATCAAGGAAAAGGACGACTACGTGCGCGCGGATGCCGGCATCGACGGGTTCGAAACGTCCGTGCAAACCGGGCGCACCATGGACGAGATCGCGCGCGGGGAAGACGAGGCGTTCGCCGCGAACCCCTTCGATCACGTGGACGTCGAGCTGGCCAAGTTGGTGAACACGACGCCGCCCGGCGACGGCTGGCTGTTCGAGGTGAAGTACGACGGCTACCGCATCGTCGCGTACGTCGAAGGCGGGCGGGCGCGCCTCGTCACGCGCAACGGCAACGACTACACCGACCGCTTCCCCGCCATCGCGCGCTCCTTGGAAGACTGGGCGGCGGGACGCGCGATGGTGCTCGACGGCGAGCTCGTGGTAACCGACGAGGCCGGAAAGACCGATTTCCAGGCGCTGCAGAACTTCCTGCGCGACCCTTCGGGCAAGCATCCCGCCTACGTGGCGTTCGACCTGATGGCGTTCGAAGGAGACGATATGCGCGACCGGCCGCTCGCCGAGCGCAAGGAGCTGCTGGAGTCGCTGATGAGCGACGCGCCCGACGACCTGCGCTACAGCGTGCACGTGCGCGGCAACGGCGCGGACAGCTTCCGCGCCGCCTGCGAGCAGCATCTCGAAGGCGTGGTGGGCAAGCGGGCCGATTCGCCGTACCGCGGCGTTCGCAACGGAGACTGGATCAAACTGAAATGCGGAAACGAGCAGGAGTTCGTCGTCGGAGGATACACGCAGTCCGCCAAGCGCGTGCGCGGGATCAGCTCGCTCTTGCTGGGGCAGTACGAGGGCGGCCGGCTCGCGTACGTCGGACGCGTGGGCTCGGGGTTGAGCGAAGCGACCTCGCGCGAGCTGCTGGCCGCGTTCGAAGGCCTCGAGCGACCGGACGCGCCTTTCGCTGACGCGCCGAAGCCGCGCTCGGGCGAGCGCGTCGTGTGGCTGGATCCTCAGACGATCGTGCAGGTGAAGTTCGCCGAGTGGACCGAGGACGGCCTGCTGCGACACCCCAGCTACCAGGGCATCCGCACCGACAAAGACCCACACGACTTGCAACGGGAACCCGCATCGGAACCTGACGAGCAAACCCCCGACCGATTGGAGCGCCCCATGAATTCCGACAACGAGAAGAACGGCGAGCTGCGCATCGACGGCGTTCGCATCACGAACCCCGGCAAGCTGCTGTTCGAAGACCCGCCCATCACGAAGGAGGACGTGGTGCGCTACTACGCCCGCATGGCCGACCGCATGCTGCCCTACGCGTCCGGCCGCATCCTCAGCATCGTGCGATGCCCGCGCGGCGCGGATTCGGCCTGCTTCTTCAAGAAGCATCCCGGGCCTTCCACCCCGGGCGTGCGCACCGTGGACATCCCCACGAGCAGCGGCGACGAGGAGCCGTACTTCTACGTGGAGGATGCCGTCGGGCTCGTGTCGGAAGCGCAGATGGACACGTTGGAGTTCCATCTCTGGGGCAGCCGGGTGGACACGCTCGAACAGCCCGACATGATGGTGTTCGACCTCGACCCCGACAAGGGGCTCGGCCTCGAGCAGGTGCGGCGCGGCGTGCGCGACCTAAAGGGCATCCTCGACGAGCTGGGGCTGACGTCGTTCCTCAAGACGAGCGGCGGCAAGGGCTACCATGTGGTGCTGCCGTTTCAGCCGGCAGCTTCCTGGGACGCGTTCCACGACTTCGCGCGGCGCATCGCCCAGGTGATGGCCGAGAAGTGGCCCGACCGCTACACGAGCAACGTGCGCCTGGCGAAGCGCACCGGCAAGGTGTTCATCGACTGGATGCGCAACGGGCGCGGCGCCACGAGCATCGCCCCGTACTCCCTGCGCGCCCGCAGCGGAGCGCGCGTGTCGATGCCGCTCGGCTGGAACGAGCTGGACCAGACGGCGCCCGACGCCTTCACGATGGACGACGCGCTCGCGCGCATAGATGGCGACGACCCGTGGGACGGCTACTTCGATGTCGACCAGGCGCTCGAGTAGCGAGGGGCTACACGCGCAGCGAGCCGCTGGAAAAGCCGTTATCGAACGGGCACCAAGCTACATCGACCCGAGGCTCCATTCGAGGCTGCCGAGTACCCATGCGATGCCTTACCGAACCCGTCTGCGTTTTCCATCCATTCTCATCAGTCAAGCGAAGTTCTTCTAAGTGCCCTTATTTGTTCTAGAGTGTAAGGTTTCCCCGCTTTTCTATGCACCATTTTGTGACAGTTGGGACATAGCGGGACAAGATCCTTAATCGGATCTATCTCGCGTTCCCCTTTCGATAGGCTCAATGGTTCGAGATGATGCACCTCGATTACTCCCGAGAATTCTTCCCCGAACTCCTTGCCAAAGTCTATGCCACAAATTGAGCATTTGCATCCATAGTGTCGCAAGCACGCTCTTCGCGCTTGCGGTGATCTTTCGTAAGCTACGGATCTCCTCTCCACCATCCTCCCTTCGCGATGGCGAACCCCTTTGTCGTAGTCTTCGATCTCATCCTCGATGCGTTCGACCTGCCTCTTTTTGGAGACATTCCTACCGCATGCGCTGCCACTAACCTTCGCCTCCCGCAAGATTGCACGCACGCCCATTTCAGCCGCCACTGCCTCAAAACGAGAAACATCATCGACGCCCGCTCGAAGGTAATAACATGGACGATAAGAATCGAGATAGTACAGCAAATTGCAGAGCGCTAATTCCACAAATCTCGAAGCATTTAGTCTGGAAGTCGCATTTACAAGCCCTTTCGAATAGAACCCCTTTGGAAACAACCATTTCGAGCTGTGATACCAAGGCAAAGAGTAGCTCAACCGGTCCGACTCGCTCCTATGGCACTCTTCTATTTTTTGAAGAAACCGGTAGTTCCATCCTCGCCAATGCTCGGGCAGCTTGCCCAAAAACTGCTCCGCAGTGGCGATCAGCGCAATAGAAGCGAATGCTTTTTCGTCTAGATTGTTCTCCATAAGCAAATTCAAAGTTTCCAAAGAAGCCTTGGGTGCTTGCGCAACATGGGCAGTATATTTCCCAAAGCTATAACTGATCGTACGCTTTTTGGGTTTTACGGGTTCTGCCAATTTGGCCACAGGAAGCCAATCGAAGCCCTGACAAGGCTCTACCCCCTCCTCCGCAAACGACTCCAAAATGACAATCTCTTTGAATGAAAGATCTGCTCCCTTTTCATAAGACGACTCATTCCAAAGATCGATCAAATTCGACCAAGATAGTTCGAAAGATGACGACTGCTGCATTCTTGGCTCCTTTTCCTCTCCGTGAAGTATTATAAAGACAGTCAGAGACAATGTTTCGTTTGAGAGGGTAACCATGTACTATGTCGCGCTGTTTGAGCACACCGAATATGGCAATGCTTTATCCGACGAAAAAGAAGCTCGCGATGATGGAGTTGCCATCTTTCAAGCAATCGTCAAGGCGAAAGACATAGATACTGCCGAGAAGAAGTTTCGGGAAATGCTGTTGCAGCTGCGCAATAACTCCGATATCTTTTACGATGTCGATGAGATATTCCTTCACTCAATCGCCGAGATAGGCTCCTTCCCTAACCATGCGATCCCTCTTCAATGGATAAGCTTTCGCCTTTTCGGGAGCAATCATGCTTCATTATCTACCATCTTGAGCGACGAAAATAATTCATGTATCAATTATTACGACTTCGAAAGCGACGAAGATGACGATCAGCCTGATTTAGTAAAGCCCTTTATTGATTTCGAGAAAGAAAGACGACCCAACGACCCTTTGTACAAAAGCTTATTGCGACGAAAAAACCGCGGTGAGGAACTAAGCCTAGCCGACCTTTCCGACGGTGACCTTTACACGCTTTTCGTCATCGAAGATCATCTCAATAGCGAGATCGCTTCCTTGTTCAATGCAAATCCATCCACCGTAGCATCAAGACGAAAAAGAATCGGTGCAACCATGGACGAGGCTGTAGAACACAAAATGCTGAACGATCCCGATTTTATTGAATACGCCACGAAGCTAATAGAAAACATAAACGAATAGCACTGAAGGCGATACAGACGGGCATTCGCCGAAGATTGCGGATTACCCCCCCCCGAGGCACTTAAGGTGGCAGGATTCCAACCACCTTAATACGTCTTTCGCCCTCGACATGATTGATTGATAGTGAATTTTATAAAACTTGTAGAATTTACTACCACATGCTACCATCAACCATATGGAAGACTTCGTCAACATACTCGAACGAGCCTTCGGCTCGGGCCGCCCTATCCTCCTCGACGAGATACGGGGAGCATTCCCCGGCATGTCCGAGGCAACGCTCTACCGCCGCCTCCGCAACGCCGTGGCCTCTTCGAGGCTGGCAAAGCCCCGCAAGGGCGTCTATTACATCCCCATTGAAACGCGATTCGGCCCGTCTACGCTTAGCGATGCGAAGATACTCGAAAAGAAGTACCTGACGGACGGCTGCGAAGTATACGGCTATGTCACCGGTCTGGCCCTCGAAAACCAGATCGGCATCTCGAACCAGGTTCCCGGCACGCTCGAGATCGTCACCAACCGCGAGTCCACCCGATCGCGCAGGATCGAGCCGTACGGAGGCTACCGCGAGATCACCCTGCGCCGTCCCAAGATCCCCGTGAACGCTGGCAACGTCGAGGCGCTGCAGCTGCTCGACATCTTGACCTACGCGCCCGTCAACCGTCTCGCCCCAGACGAGCTCGCACGGCTCAAGGAGTTCGCCTCGAAGGTGGACAGGCAAAAGGTGGTAGAATGCGCGAAACGCTATCCGGGTAAAACAGCCTTGAGGCTCCTCGAAAGCGAGGCGAACGGTGTACTTGCATGAAAACCAGAAAGAATGGGACGAGCTCGTCGCAAGAGCCGCGAAGCGCTACGCTCTCGCTGAAGCGTTCGTCATCAAGGACTACTTCATATTCTTGGCGCTGAAACTCATCACGCAAGAGTATCCGGAGATCGTGTTCAAAGGAGGCACCTGCCTCTCGAAATGCCACAACGCCATCGCGCGGTTCTCGGAAGACGTCGACCTCGGCCTGGAGGTCGAGCACGCGACCGAAGGGCAGCGCAAGCGCATGAAGCTCGCGGTCACGCGCGCTGCAGAAAAGATGGGGCTCGCCGTCTCCAACCTTGACGAAACCCGAAGCCGGCGCGAGTTCAACAAGTACCTCGTACCGCTTCCAACGATCGCTGGCGGATTCGGCAACGACGCTCTGATAATCGAGACGGCGGTCATGACCCCGGCATCCCCGGCGGTCACAAAGGCCGTCGACAGCTACCTGTACCGCCTTTGTATTGACGAAGGCTTTCACGATGTCGTCTCAGAGTACGGACTCGAACCGTTCGAGCTCTTGGCGAACTCCATCGAACGAACCTTCGTCGATAAAATATTCGCACTGTGCGACTACTACCTGGCAGGCCCGATCCCGCCTCGGCAATCGAGGCATATCTACGACCTCAACAAGCTCTCATCCGTCGTGTCCTTCGACGAAACCCTCGCTGTCCTTTTCGATAAGGTGCGCCTGCAGCGCAAGAGTTCGCATGGATGCTTCTCCGCACAAGACGACGTGGATATCCCGTCCGTCCTGGAAGCAATGATAAAAGAAGATGCGTACCGCGACGATTACGAGAACGTAACCGCGCACTTGCTATTCGAAGCCGTACCCTATGAGGCGGCAGCAAGATCTATTCTGTTGATCGCTGAGTTCGCACGTACTATCAGCGTACATTGAGCAACCCAATAATGTAGCCAGAAACGCTTGCGAGATCGACCCGTCACCTTATGCAGCAAATCGATTCCCAGAATCCAACGTTGAGCCGACACATAACCCGCCAGGATCGGTGCAGCGGTATGCCGATATTGGCTTAGCAGCGGATCTTGGAATAAAAGAAAGATGGTCGGGATGACAGGATTCGAACCTGCGACATCCTGCTCCCAAAGCAGGCGCGCTACCAAACTGCGCCACATCCCGACGCAAAACAGCACAAGCCAGTATACCAGAAGTCTCGCGAACGCGAAGCAGGGCGAAAGGCTACTTCTCCAGCTTCGCGCGCAGCTCACGGAGGGCGTTGCCGCGATGGGACACGGCGTTCTTCTCCTCGGGCAAAGCCTCGGCCAGGGTGCGGCCGTCTTCGAACACGTCGGGAAGGAATAGCGGGTCGTACCCGAAGCCGTGATCGCCGCGCTCCTCGCGGCCGATGCGTCCCTCTATCGTGCCGCGCGCGACCGTCTCGGCGCCGTCTTCGTCGATGAACACGAGCGTGCACACGAAGCGACCCGTGCGCTTCTCGTCGGGTACGTCGGCCAATTCAGCAAGCAGCTTGGCGTTGTTCGCCGCGTCGTCGCACGGCTCGCCCGCGTAGCGCGCCGAGTGCACGCCGGGCGCACCGTCCAGCGCGTCCACGGCAAGCCCCGAGTCGTCCGCGAGCACGGCCAAGCCGCCGCTGGCCGCACGAGCGGCCTGCGCCTTGATGCGCGCGTTGCCTTCGAACGTATCGGCGTCCTCGGCCGGGTCGGAGTCCAGCCCCAGCTGGCGCAGCGTGCGGAACTCCCAACCGGGAAACGCAAGCGCCGTGGCTATCTCCTCAGCCTTGTGCGCGTTGTTGCTGGCGATGACGATGGTCTTCATACGGTGAAGCTCCTTCTCCTTGAACGGTTGCGCTACGAAGGGAACGCGACGCGTCCCACCCGGTCGATGTCGGTACGGAACACGCGCGCGCCGAAGCTGCGGAATTCCTCCACGTCCTCCCCCGTCGTGTAGAAGTCGTAGCTCGGCTCGTGATCTTCCGAGGCCAGCGCGCCGCGGCGCGAAAGGATATGCGCCACGTCGTGAGCCGCCTCCTGCGCCGACGAGATCAGCGTGACATCGCGTCCCACCACGCCGCCGATGAGCGCCTTGAGCAGCGGGAAGTGCGTGCACCCCAGCACGAGCGTGTCGATGTCGCAGCGGCGCAGCGGCTCAAGGTACTCGCGGGCGATCTCCTGGAACGCGGGACGGATGTACACGGTGGACACGAGGGAGGTGAAATCCTCGATGGGGCCCTCGGCCATGCGCAGGCCCTGCTCGGCTATCTCCACGAAACGCGGCGTGGCCGTGGAGAACACGGTGATGCCGGCATCGAGATGGCGGATGGCCTTGGTATAGGCGTCCGACTCCACCGTGGCCTTCGTGGCGATCACGCCCACGCGGCGGTTCTTCGTGGCATGGGCCGCGGCGCGGGCGCCCGGCTCCACCACGCCGATGACCGGCACGGGAAACGTCCGCTGCGCATGCGCCAGGCCGGCCGCCGTGGCCGTGTTGCACGCGATGACGACGAGCTTCACCCCGCGCTCGACCAGCCACGCGCCGATCTGCTGCACGAAGCCGTCGACCTCGTCCAAGCTGCGCGGCCCGTAGGGGCAGCGTGCCGAATCTCCCAGGTAGACGATGGATTCGCGCGGCAGCTCCTTGGCGATCTCGCGCGCCACGGTAAGGCCGCCGAACCCCGAGTCGAACACGCCGATGGGCGCGTTGTCGAAGCGCGGCGCATCCGCGCCTTCGAGCGGCTCTATCGTTGTCTCGTTGGTATCCATCGCCCCAGTATACCGCAGGGTTCGTTCGTTGTTTGCAATCGATACCGGCCGGTCATAGTTTCTGCTAACCTGGTTCACGAGCGAAAGAAGCAAGACGAGAAACGAGGCGAGGCTCATGAAAGTTCTGCTGGTCAACGGGAGTCCGAACGAGAAGCGCTGCACCTACACCGCGCTGTCCGAAGTAGCCGGCGCGCTGGAAGCGCAAGGCGTCGACACCGAGATCGCCTGGATCGGGCGCGACCCCGTTCGCGGCTGCCTGGGCTGCGGCGGTTGCTCCAAGCGCGGCGACAACCGCTGCATCTTCGACGACGACGTGGCGAACGGGCTCATCGAGAAGGCAGTGGAAGCCGACGGCCTCGTCGTCGGCACGCCGGTGTTCTACGCGGGAGCGAACGGTGCCCTGCTGGCCGTGCTCGACCGCCTGTTCTACGCCGCCTCGGCACGGCTGCGCTTCAAGCCCGCTGCCGCCGTCGCCTCCGCGCGCCGCGCCGGCACTACGCCCGCCATCGACCAGATCAACAAGTATTTCCAGATCAACTGCATGCCGGTGGTATCGTCCAACTACTGGCCCATGGTGCACGGCCGAAGCGTCGAAGACGTACGGCAGGATGCCGAGGGTCTGCAGATCATGCGCGTGCTGGGCACGAACATGGCCTGGATGTTGCAGGCGACGTCCGCTGTGCCTGCGCCGAACGTCGAGCAGAAGATCACGACGAGCTTCATCCGCTAGCGCGAACGCGAGAAAGCCATGTCCAAAGAACACGACCGCAAGACGAACGCCATGCGCGTGCTCGATGCGGCGGGAACGCCGTACGAAGCGCGCTTCTTCGACTGCCCCGAGGCCGTCTCGGGCGTGGAAGTGGCGCGCATACTGGAACTCGATCCGGACACCGTGTTCAAGACGCTGGTCACGCGCGGCAAATCGGGCGAGCATTACGTGTTCATGATCCCCGTAGCCTGCGAGCTGGATCTCAAGAAGGCGGCAAACGTCGTGAACGAAAAAGCCGTGGCGATGATCCGCTCGCGCGAGCTGCTGCCCTTGACCGGCTACGTACACGGGGGCTGCTCGCCTCTCGGCATGAAAAAGGCCTTCCCCACCGCCATCGACGAGACATGCCAGCTGCATGAGCGCATCGCATTCTCGGGCGGCCGCATCGGATGCCAGATCGAGATGACGCCTGACGACCTGGCGCGCGCGGTGCCCCTCGCCGTGGCCGATCTCACCGTGGTGTGAAAACGCCTGAACGCTAATCATTCCTATTCGCGACGAAAAACGGGCCCGCTCGATGCGGGCCCGTTGCGTAGGATCGGAGCGCTGCTTTACCAGTGCGACACAACCGTGTCGCCCGACGACAGCATGCCGTAGAGCTCGGCTGCCTTCGACGGCGGCAGGTTCACGCAGCCATGGCTGCCTACGCCGTCGGCGTACAGCGTTCCGCCAAACGCAGGCTGCCAATCGGCGTCGTGGAACCCAATGTAGTTGCCAACGAACGGCATCCAGTACTGCACCTCGGTCTCGTAGATCTTCTCGTTGCCGTTGTAGCCGATTAACTTCGACGGACTCTGCTTGGCGTTCACCATGTAGACGCCCGTCGGCGTGTCGTGCTCGCCGTCAGGCTTGCCGGTGATGATGTCGGACTCCCAGATAACGGCACCCGACGCGTCGTACAAGCGCGCATGCTGCTCGGACAGGTCGACGTCCATGTAACGAGCGCCCCAATCCCGGCTGCCCGCGCCGTTGTACGCGTCGCCCGTCTGCGTGCACGGGATGTCCACCGTGTTCGCGGCGCCGTTCGCCACGCCGTCCTTCACCAAGGCGAGCAGGGCGTCCTTGTCCACTTCCCACCCGTACGTGCCGCCGGCCACCGTGACCACCTTGCCGTCAGACCGTGTGTAGGTGCGCTGCGTGCCGACGGTGTTGCAGGCGGCCGCCAGCTCGTCGACCCAAGCCGTCAGCGCGCCTTCATCGAGCGTGACCGCCAGCTCGTCGTCGAGCGAAACCCATTGGGAGATCAGGCTCGCGTCCACGGTTCCGGCGACTGTACCGGCCATGAGCAGCTCAAGATCGGCTTTGATCATGGTGTTCGCCGAGTCAGCTGCAGAAGTGAGCTTCGGATCGGTGGACAGCACCGTCGGCTTCAGCAGCTGTTCGGAAGTGAGCTTCACGTGCGGATCGAGATCGGCCACCGCTTCATCGGCGGCTTTGATCACCGCGTCGGCATCGAGCGCCGTGCCCACGGCTTCGGGCTTGATGACGAAGGAGGCCTGCGCATCGTCGAAGCCGATCGTCGCGTTCACAGGCTGCGCAGCTCCTTCGTTGAACGCTGCGACCGCAGAACGGATTGCGTCTTCCAGACCGGTGCCGTTGTACGTGGCCACGAGCTTGGCCGTCTCGTCGTGGTCTTTCTGCAGTTCGAACGGCCATGCCCACGGGTTCATGTCGGAAAGCATGTCGCGTACTACCTTGCCCTCGTCGATGGACAGGCCCGCATCGCTGGCCGTGAGCTTGAGCGAGAATCCCTGGCCGTCGATGGACAAGGCATAGTCCTTGATGGAATCGACCAGCACTTTCTCGGCATCTCCCGCACTCATGAGCGACACGTTGATGTCGCCGATGTTCGAATTCGGCATGAAGCGGTCGGTGAAGTACAACGCTACTCCCGCATACGCGATCAGAAGCAGTGCAATGATCGCGCCGAACGTTATGCCGAGGATCTTCAAGGGCTTGTGCTTGCGCTCGACGGCGAACGCCTGGGCCGTATCGACCGGGCGCATGGGATCGAGCGGCTTGAACACCTGGTCGGTTGCATAGCGCATCGGAGGCTCCTGCCCCGAGGCGGGTCGCGACGGCGAAGCGGTCGGCGGCATGGCGGCCGTAGGCTGCACGGGAGGGACGACGGGTTTCGGTCGCGTTTGCGGAAGAGGCCCGCTGCTCGCGCCATCGTTGCGATGAGCGCCGGCGGCGTGACGACCGCGCGACGGCTTGTCAGACTTGTTTTCGCTCATAATCACTCTCAAACGTCTCGGTCTTCCGTCCATTGTAGCAAGTCGGGGGTAATTCTCCTGTAACAAAACGGTTCGCTTTCCGACCGGGCTGCGATTGTCACAATTTCGACATGGGGCGTGCACGAGGCGTCCGCAAGCTCCACCGCGATGCCGCAGCCATCGCTTCGTTCACGGCCTCACGATCATCCTTGACAAACGCCGGCCTGCGGATAGAATAGATGTTCGCGGCAAAGCCGCGGGAACATTGACAAGGTGGGCCTTCGACCCCGCACTTCTTCTGGGGGGCGACTGGTTTCGACATGGTACGTTTGAAATGAGGAGCAGGTCGTGGTCTCCTCGCCACGTTAAACAGGGGTACCGTCAATTTAATTGGCAAGAACAACACTCAGAGCGCTCCGGCGCTCGCCATGGCTGCTTAATAGCGCCTGGCTGTCGGCCTTGGGACTTCCCCGCCCCTCGGTCCGGCATCAACCTAGGGGAATGCGCTTGAGCACGTAGCCGGTATGGCTCAGGCAAAGATCGAACCGGCTAGGGTGCGTCTCGCTTGTCCGCGGGCCGGCCGCATCCGAATCCCGACCACGGACTAAGCTTGTAGAGCCTCATGGAGAAGGTAGTATGGACCGGAGTTCGATTCTCCGCGCCTCCACCACTGGTACATCGGGGGGATTATCCCCCCGATTTATTTGCAAACACCTGGGCAAACGTGGAGTTCCAAAAGTTTTGCCATCGTAGGTCACACCTTCCGGAAAAATCCACTCTTGGAATCGCTGTCGGACGGCGATGTTCTCGATAGTCACCCACGTGCCGCCGAGATGCGACAGCGCGTTCAGGCCGTACTCGATAACCGTATCCGAGATAGGCGCGTCCTGCGCCAGCTCTCGCAGCTCCTCGTTGATTTCGGCGCGCCTGCGGTCGTTCGCTTCGAGCATGCGCTGCATGCTGTCATCCGGTATCTTGCCTCGTAAGTTCTTGCGCACCACTTCCATGTCGTAGTCTTCCAGCTCGCCAAGCTCCCTTTCAAGCGACTTGCGCCGCTTGTCGGTCAGCACCGTCTCCTCTTCGTAGTTGAGACGCACCGCCTCCGCCAGAGCATCTGAGAACGATGTGTCGAAGCTCAGCGCATCAGCATAGTCTTTGAACTCCGCATCGACCTTCGCCACGTCATAAGACGCATGCTTGCCCTTGCAACGCGGGCAATGGTATTTGGGGTATCTTTTGCCGCTACTCCCGGTCGGAGCGCTTCCGGTCATGCGATGGCCCTCCGGGCATCTCAGCAAGCCTCTGAGCGGATACAAGGGGTTAATCATGCAGTACTTCGAGGGGTTGACCTTGCGCCCCTCAAGCCGGTCGTACACTCGCCACCACAGGTCTTCGTCAACGATGGGAACGATAGAGTCGCTTTTGACGTCATAGGGCACCAGGTCGGTTTCGATAACGCCCATGTAAACCTTCTTGCGGAACATCTTTGAAAAGACGGCGAAGGAGAGCGGCGAACCGCTCACTCCCACCAATCCCTTAGCCGTGACGATTCGCAGCGCATCGGAAACGGTGTGCCCGCAATCAATCAAGCTCCATGCTTCCCTGAGAAGTTCCACACGCAACAGGTTGTTCTCTGGCGCGATGTTCTTCTTGCCGTTGACGCGCGTGTTCCTGTAACCGAACGGCGCAAGCCACACCCAACGGCCCTCCTTGACAGCCTCGACCATGCCGCCCTTGCAGCGTTCTGCGCGCTGCTCGTTTTCGAACTGCGCGGCGATTGCTAGCATGTTTTCCATAAAACGTCCCGCAGGGTCGTTTTTAAACGGCTCAGTTACGCTTATAATCTCAATATCAAGGCCGTTGAAGTACTCTCTGAGTGCCGTGTAGTCTCTCGCGTTGCGTGCGAGGCGGTCGACCTTGTAGATGAGAAGCGCATCAACATCTCCACAATGTTCAGCGCAATATTCCTTCATCTCTTGAAGACGGGGGCGTTCGGCGGTCTTCGCGCTCACGCCCCTCTCTTCAAACACCTTTGCCACCTCGTAGCCGCTACGGTTGGCGAAGCTCCGACATATCCGCTCTTGTGATGCCAGGCTCCCGCCCTCGTCCGCTTGCTCCGTCGTAGATACGCGTGTGTAAATAATTGCTTTCATTATTTGCCTCCTTCTAGTCTGTTACTTCTCCGCGATGGCAATACTCGATTTGTAAGCCTCTACAGCATCGAGGAATCGACCAATCCGGTCGGCTTCGCAGAGCTTGGGCACCGATATAACCTCCAATCCGTCAAGCTCTTCGCAGGCCGTTATGTCATCTGCAAGGCCATCCGCGCCGCATGCCAGAAGGGCATTCGCTTCCTCTCGATATGCGGCGCAAAAGCCCGCCAGTTTATCCGTCCGATGGCACCACCTCCTTTCCATATCGGTTTCCTTGATAATCGCGGTTACGTTGAACCCGTGGCGTTCGGCGTATCCCTGGCACGCTTTTTCCTGAAAGTACATATCAGCCGCTCGAACATTCTGATATGGTGCGGACGACCGAACGTATATGATTGCGTTCATCTGCTGCAACCCCTCATTTCTGCTAACAGGAGTGCAAGCGCGTTAAGCTCCCTGGCGGCCTCCTTCTTCTCATCGTCGGTTAAACTTTTGGGCAGCAGGGATGCCACCCGTTCGATTCGCTCCTCCGGGGTTCGACACATGGCGAACAGCGCTCCTTATATGCGCCGTTCCCCAAGTGCTCCTTGGCAAAACGACTGTGCTTGTCAACGTACCCGTCAAAGCGGCCTGCCGTTCCCTTGGCCCAGCGACCTTGGCGTTTTTCAGCATGCCTCCTAAAGCTTGATAGTATCTCGGACACTCACGCTCACGGTCTTGCCGTCGCGTCGCTTCACGTTGATGTTGGCGAAGCTCCTCATCAGCATCGGCACGAGTACATCGTTCGTCACGTCCTCCTTCCTGTTGTTCTCGGCGTAAATGACCGACGGCTCGCCGTTGCGCTTCGTGACGGTTATCTCCGTATAGTCGCCGTTCCTGAGCGCGTCCACCACGGCCCGCTCCTTCCGCGAGAGCGGGATAAGCTGAATCATCTTGCCGAGCGTGTGAATCGTCTCCGCCGGCTCCAAGCCGATGAGTTCAAGGGCTTCGCGCACGCAGCGACTCACGACCACGCGTATGGCCGAGCGCTTCACAGCCTCGTCATCCGTTCTCTCTGCTTCGAAAAGCCTCTCAGGCGACAACACGAAGCCGGTACCGTCCGCATAGAAGAGCAGCGTCGCCTCGCTCGCCTTGAGGCAGGCTAGGATGATTTCGTCGGCTGCATTGGGCGTTCTGTAGAAGAGCTGGTGCAGACCGTGCAGCGCGTCGTTGCCCACGCCGAAGCTCCGCAGCTCGCTCAGAACGCGAAGATACACGATTTCCCGGAACTGGAACTTCCTCCACCCGCGCTCCCCGGCCTTCTCCGACGCGCCGAGCAGCCCGTCCTTCGTCAGCCAGTTGACCTGTTGGTAGCTCAAGCCGGTGGCCGAGACGGGAAACGGCCCGGCGTTGACAGCCTCTTCGAAGTTGGTTGCCTGCCGAACAATGCTGTTGTCGAACATCAGATACGCATCGTCCATGTAAGCCGGAATCGGAACATCTTCAATCAGTCTCAGAGCTTCGTTTTCACTGTTTACGTTCATTGATCGTACCTCCTAAATGTATATGTATGAACGCTTTACAATTGAAACTATACATGAAGATATCTTTTTTGCAACAAAGATAAGCGAGAACTTAAGAAACTTGAACCCCATTTTTGGAAAAGCAAAATTATCTAGAGTTGGATAGACTCATCTGGGGTTATCTAATTGGGAGATAGGGTTGATTGGAGAACGTCGCAGCTATGACGAGCTGTCAAGATCGCTCGAACACGCTCTGGGGTAAATCGGCGCATAGCTCTTCCGCGTATGCTTGCAAGACAGCGCTGAGAGCGTCGTTATCTTCTTCGCTATATATCTGTGCAGCGGCTTCGGCATCGAGGCCCTGTAGTGTCTTCTGCTCCTTCACGACGCTCAGGGCGAGCCGGAGGTCACCGGCCTCTATGGCCCGGCTGTAGATGGCTTCCAGGCGGGCGTTGGCGAGCGCGTAGTTCATCTTGAGGTCTTGAGTGCAGTCGGTCTGAATGCGCTCCCGAGCCGTGGCGATATAACGGTCTATCTGCCCGTCGCTCACGCCCCACTGTGCCGTTTCCCGCGCATATTCGCATATACGCGTGCGATTCCACCCATTAACGAGCAGCTCGGCCACCTTGGCCGTCCGCATCTCAACTTCTGCCGCTGTAGATTTCTTTCCGCTCATGCGCGCACCTCCATATCGAAGGATACAGAATGGTGTGCCGATTCGATAGTCTGGCAATGCGCGGTAAGTATCTAACAGAACTCGTTATGAAACATTCTCTTTGCTACCGATGCAGTTTTATTTGCGCTTCGATTGCTTTTCTGCCTCCTGCGGCTACGAAAGCATCGTAAGCCCTGGCTGCGTCTTCAATGGCAGATGACAACTCAGCACGATGGGATGGTTCACCTACGCTCTCAGAGGCTTTCTCCCAGCCAACCCCGAGCCGGTCGGCCGCCTCCCTCATATGGCCGAGAAGGATTTGATAACGATACAGCGCGTGCAACAATTCCGCATAGGAGGACACGAAGCCGCTGAGCGCTTTTGCAGCATCGCCCTCGAATAAGTAGCCCATCTCCATCGAAAGACATTTGAGGCTCTCGATTTTCGTTAGAAGAACCTTATGGCCCGCACCCTCAAGTGGCTTCTCCAGCGCCGCTGCCGTTTCCTCCAGCCACGAGTTGTTGGTAAGCCATGCGAAATACGTATCAACTGTAAATACGGGTTCATTTCCGACCTTGACCATGCCCTTGTTAGCGTCGAATAGCTCCAAAAGATTGGACACCTTAACCCATCGCTCAACTCGCGTTCCGAAAAGGCTTTGTTTGTTGTTCGCCTCCAGTTGCTTGCGTGATTGGCTCACTGCAACAGCGGCAAAAATCGCAGCTGCGGCAGTGCCAATGGCCGATATGGTGGACACGACGAATTCCCAATCAATAATCATATTGCTCACTTCCAAAAAACAGGCAGGTTCTTCCGCACATCGCCATATTCCTGAACAGCGCGCAATCACTTGAGTACGGCAACTACGATATTGGCAATTGTTGCGAACAGCATTACTGCGGTCATCGCCGTTATCCACCTCGTGAACCTCAACATAGACGCGTTGATTTTTCCGGCATCCCTTCTGGCCAGCTCCTCCAAATAGTAAGAGATGCCTACCAATGTCGATTTCGCCAGATCATCATGAGCTTTGATTAGCTCATCGTCCGACAACGACCGCAACTCGTCATATGAATGGCTCATTTGTCCCTCCTCTAAATATTTATTTAGAATAGAACAATTTGCTATTGAGTGCGAGCATCGGTACAATTCATAGTCGCCAAACCTCAAAAAACTTGCGCTACGTGCAAGTCATAAGAACCTTGCACGCCGTCCACGCCGGGCGGTTGTTCGTTGATGAACACCTATGAAGAAGGGCATCTGCTCCAATCAGGGTGTTATCTCATTGCGAGGTTCATTTTGAGGTTTGGCGACCAGGGGTGGATGCTCTTCTCCTTGAATCGCCGAACGATTCCGATTGAAGTATCCTCCCATAGCGCGTGCTCTCATAGAGCCGCCCCGACGAAGGAGGATGCATGGCAGAGAAAATCAAGTACCCCGTCATACGGTGCACGCCGAAGACCGGCGGCGAACCCATCCTATGCGAGGGCAGGAGGATAGCCTGCGTGCAGGACTACTGGCGCTGGGCGCACTCCGAGCTGAACAGCAACGCCGAGCGTGGCAAGTTCGCGGAGTACCTCGTGAGCCTCGCGCTCGAATGCGCGGGCGGCACCAGCGAGGAGTGGGGGGCCTACGACATACTGTGGGAGGCCGAACGGGTCAAGGTAGAGGTGAAGACCTCCGCGTACATTCAAGTATGGGGGCAGAAAGCGCTTTCCATCCCCTCGTTCAGCACGCGCCCGTCGCGAGCATGGAACCCGGAAGACAACACCTATGAAGAAGCGGTGCGCCGCCAGGCCGACGTGTACGTATTCGCCCTTGAGAACTGCACCATCCAGGACATGGTGAACCCCAACCCGCTCGACCTATCGCAATGGGAGTTCTACGTGCTGCCGACCTCGAAGCTGAACGAGCGCGGCGCGCAGGCGAACATCAAGCTTCCCCAGCTCGTCGCCCTGGGCGCGCGCAAGGTCATCGAGCTGGAAGAACTCGCCGACGCGGTGAGGGAGGCGGCGCGGGAGAACGCGAAGAACGCCCAGCCGAGCGAAGGGAGCCTGTGATGTACGCATATAACGGCAAGACCGACCCCGCCACCCGCGCCATCGTCTTCGAGGACGGCATGCGAGAGGTCTACGCGACCCTCTCCGGATGGTCGGGCTACGACGGCGACATAGCGTCGGTGTCCATCGACGGCACCGTGGCGACCGTGGAGCTGACCGGCGGCATTCGCAAGCGCTTCGAGCTGGACACGGGCACCAACATCGCCCGCGAACTGTAGGGAGGATAGTCTGATGTATTGTCAAAACTGCGGTAAGAAGCTGAACGACGATGCGAAGTTCTGCGACGGATGCGGCGCGAAGGCGGGTGCCGCCCCCGCCGAAACCGCACCGGTCAATAAACCGGTAGCCGCACCTCCAATCGCACCGCGAAAGACCCCCATGGGCGGCCTAGTCGTGAACGTAGCTGCCTTTCTTGTGGCTGGTTATTTCGCTCTATCCATGTTCCTGCACTACGCAATTTCCACCGACGCATACATCATCGCGGCGGTGCAATTGCTCGCCGTCCTCTCAACCGCCGCTGGGTTCTTCTTCTACTACTTGAGAACCCCCAGCAAAAATGCAGCGGCTATAGAGGCGGTCTTTGCTGCGCTTTCGTTGGTTTTCGGCCTCATGCATATCGCCGGTGTTTCTGCGAACAATTCCTATGTGGGGTTCGGCTTTTACCTCACGGTCGTAGGCGGCGCATTTCTTGCCACCATCGCTACGGGTATAAACATCGCAGCCGTAAGGCTGCACGGCTCCAAGAGTGAAAAACGGTGGGGCTTTGGTATGTACGCAACGATTATCCTCATTGGCTTCCTCATCGCGTTCCTCTTGCCATCACCCCTTGTTATGCACTGAGACGGCTCCCATTATGAAAGGGGACGGCGGGGAACGTCACCCAGCCGTCCCTTTGCTTTGCTTAGTTCCACGATAAGCTCGCTACAATCCCAAGATTCTTCTTATCTCGACTTTAAGCCCCTCATATCCCTTACCATCTCCACACGCCGTACCCGTTCCATTTGGGATAGGTAGTAAGAATTACGGTCGTTGGTAGCCATTAACCTGGGAAAACTCACGGTCGCGCTCTGCACTCAATATTTCATACAGGTCGTTTAGCTCGGCAGAAATAACGTTCCAATCTATATACTGCTGCTCCACCACACTTTTTCCAGACGAACCCAATCTACTGTTACGCAGGAGGATTCGCGGTAAACGTCTGGCTATGAAGAAAAAGACGGTCAATCTTCGGATTGGCCGTCTTTTTTTTGCCTACATCCCTTTGAACATTTCTTCTAATCCGATTCCCATGCCGTCGGCGATCTTCTTCAACATGACGATTGACACGCCGTGCCGCCCTTGCTCGATGTGCGCGTAATAGGCTCTGTCAACGCCTATCGAGTACGCGAACTTCTCTTGGCTTAGCCCGGTCTTCTCTTTGCGCAGGGCTTTGAGCCGCACGCCCACTTGCTTTTGAACGAAGCGGTTTCGCATGTTACATTGTTATTTGAACCCTAGCTTGGATAATGTTGATCACAGAAAAGGCATTTGGGAATGAGCGAGCATATCGTTATCACAAATCATTGGCAGTTTAACGAATTAGGTAAGGCAAACTTGTCTGACTTACGCTTCGGATTCATGGGGTCAAGACCCATGGATACAATTGTTGTAACGGATATAATTCCGAACCAAGAGCAGTTTGAAGCCGTCTTTGAAATTGGGAAAATATGCGGTGAATATCATCAGGTCAAGTGGCTATACAGCTCCGCGCGAGAAAACATCGATAGCCTTATGGAGGCATACAATTTGCGAGAAGACGGACTCATCAGCATGCCTTCAAACCCGGTTGACTGTTATAGGTATTTTAATCGAGCAGATGCTTTGTTTCATGCAATTATCGCTTCAGCAAAATGCTTTATTGATAAGGCTGAACTTCTTCTTAAATCACGCTTCGGTGAATCATCTGAATCCTTTTCACGATGGAAGAGCATTACCTCAAAATCGTATGACAGTAGCCTGGTTTACGCACTACTTTACGATCTGAGAAATCATGTCGAGCATGATTTTTGGACTATCAGCCTCGTTAACCACAATGTAACAACCCGGGAAGCCGGCCTGGCAATAAACATAGACAACGATCTATTTGGCTTAAAGCTTAAGAAACCTTTGCGTACCAGGCTTTGTGAATGGTCTGAGAAACGCGCAAAAAGCGGAGAAACAGCCTGGTTATCACTCGGAAAATGTGCTTCAACCTATCGAGAAATGTTAACGGTACTTTATGTCATTTTTCTCTCTGATTACACTGACAGCGCAACTCAATGCGT
>ERZ773103.1479-NODE-1479-length-24839-cov-4.061733_pt1 | contig 24839 bp, 24 predicted proteins | sample MGYA00511118_ERZ773103 | MGnify/ENA primary metagenome ERZ773103 (study PRJEB29015, sample SAMEA2737821) | human gut metagenome | biome: human gut; feature: human-associated habitat; material: faeces | place: China | collected 2012 ... | reverse complement strand
CTGTAATATGGTCATATCCCGGTGCGATATCTGTTACGAGAGGTCCAAGTACATAGAACGGCGCGCCCATACAGATACTCTGCTGAACCTTCATATTAGCAGCTACCTGGTCAAGCGGCACATGTCCCGGTCCTTCCACCATTACCTGAACGTTGTGATTCCATGCTCGCTTCGTCAATTCTCCAAGACGTACCAGCTCTTCAATCTGGCATACATCAGTCGCATCAGCCAGACAGCCCGGTCTGCAGGCATCTCCCAGAGAAATCGTTACATCATGCTCTTCACAGATATCCAGGATCTCATCAAAATATTCATAAAATGGATTTTCTTCTCCTGTCATGCTCATCCATGCAAATACAAGACTTCCTCCACGGCTTACGATATTCATTTTTCTCTTATGCTTTTTAATCTGCTCGATCGTCTTTCTTGTGATTCCACAATGCAGCGTTACAAAATCTACACCATCTTCTGCATGCAAACGTACAACATCAATAAAATCCTTAGCCGTAAGTGTTGCCAGATCTCTCTGATAATGGATCACACTGTCATAAACCGGTACCGTTCCGATCATAACCGGACATTCGTGTGTCAATTTCTGACGGAATGGCTGTGTATTTCCGTGGCTGGACAGATCCATGATAGCCTCTGCTCCCAGATCTACTGCACTCATAACTTTCTGCATCTCAATGTCATAATCTTTACAATCTCTGGAAACTCCTAAGTTTACATTGATCTTTGTTCTTAACATGCTTCCCACACCTTCTGCATCCAGGCATGTATGGTGCTTATTTGCACAGATTGCAACTTTACCTTCTGCCACCAGTTTCATCAGATCTTCCACTGGCATCTTCTCTTTCTTTGCTACTGTCTCCATCTGCGGTGTCACGATTCCTTTTCTTGCCGCATCCATCTGTGTCGTGTAATTACTCATTTCTTATTCCTCCGTTGTCTGTTAATTTATAAATCTCTGTCAGATCATGCAGATAAAGTTCTGCCGTCTCTTTTAATTTATCCTGATCTTTGTCACTGGCACTGTCGTCGACTGCCACTGTGTGAAATCCTGCCTTTTTCGCCGTCTTCACTGCGTGCAGTACATCCTCGAACACCCAGGTTTCTTCTGGATCGGTCCCCATATATTCTGCTGCCTTCAGATATATCTTTGGGCTGGTATTTTTGCTCGTATTCTCCTCCGTGCAGGTAAAGATCCGCTCGAAATAGCTGGAAATTCCCAGTCTTAAAAAAGCATGTTCAATAGCATCTTTTTCACTGGACGTCGCAACTGTCATCGGAATCTTATGTTCTTTCAAAAGTTCCAAAGCATCTCGCACCCCAGACTTTAACTGCACTTCTTCATAATAAAAATCCCGGATGATATCAGCTACACCTTTCGCCACTTCCTCCGGACCTTTCCCAAGGTGATAATGTTCATCCACATATGCCGCTCCCTCTTCGATACTCATCGTAAACAGAATATCTTTTAGTTCCGGCTCTGGTTCTATCCCAAGTCGTCGCAAATATTTTCCGCCAATATCGTCCCAGATTCCCATAGAATCCAAGAGTGTTCCATCGACGTCAAAGATCACACCTTTTATCTCATTATACAGACGCATCTTTATGCCTCCACCATCTGCTTTGTCAATTTTTTTAATTCTTTTGTCGCAGATTCTATATCTTTCTGAGCAAAAATCGCACTAATCACCGCGATTCCGCTCAGACCATTTCCTGAAAGTTCCAATACATTGTCTTTGCTGATCCCGCCGATCGCTATCGCAGGAATCTTCACTGCCTCGCAGATGGCCTTTACCGTCTCATGTTCAACCTCAACCGCGTCCGCCTTTGATCCCGTCGGAAATACGGCTCCAACTCCCAGATAATCTGCTCCGTGTCTCTCTGCCAGAAGTGCCTGTTCAACTGTCTGTGCGGATACTCCGATGATCTTATCATCTCCCAGCTTCGCCCGCACATCACCAGCCTCCATGTCACTCTGTCCAACATGCACTCCATCTGCATCTACCTTTAATGCAAGTTCCACATTATCATTAATCACAAAGGGCACTTCGTATTTCTTACATAACTTTTTTATTTCTTTTGCCTCTTCTAAGAAATGTTCTTCATCCAGATTCTTTTCTCGAAGCTGAATAAATGTAGCGCCGCCTTTTAACGCTGCTTCCACCTGACTACACAAGCTCTCCCCGTTCAGCCAGCTTCTGTCCGTCACTGCATAAAGTAATAAATCCTTCTTATCGCACTTCATATTTTGCTCCTTTATCTAAAATTTCTGCATTCATATTGTAGATGGCGTCAATGATGCGGTTGCGATAGGTAGAATTTCCATCGCCCTCCTGCATTCTGCCCCATCCGATCTCACCGGCCAGTCCCATGGCTGCTACTGCTGCCGCGGCGGCCTCTAATTTGTCCTCTGGGTTGGCAACCAGAAAAGCTGTCATAATTCCAGAAAGCTGACATCCCGTTCCGGTGATTCTTCCCATCTCCGGACGGCCGTTTCGAATCACAAAGCATCTGTCACCATCAGTTACCAGATCGATCGCACCTGTGATCGCTACGATAGTTCCGGCATCTTTTGCAAAGTTCTTGGCAAAAGCAATACTGCTTTCCAGATTCGCTTCCGTCACCGCATCTGCAACATCCGCATCTACTCCCTGGGTTGTACCGCTTCCATATGCAAGCGTCTTAATCTCGGAAATATTTCCACGTATCACATCCAGTTTTATCTCTTTCATAATCTGAACCGCAGTATCCGTACGAAGTTTGCTCGCTCCTGCTCCTACCGGATCCAAAAGAACTACGTGATTTAATTCATTTGCTCTCTTCCCTGCGATCAACATACTCTCGATACTTCTTTTGCACAAAGTTCCTATGTTAATGTTCAAACCTCCGCAAATGGATGTAATATCTTTTACATCTTCTGGTTCATCCGACATGATCGGACTTGCCCCACAGGCAAGTATCACATTTGCCACATCATTCACCGTCACATAATTCGTAATATTATGCACCAGTGGTGTCTTTGTTCTCACTTCATTCAAATACTTTCCTAACATGATGAATCCTCCATTTAGCTAACATATAATAAGTAAAACGGATACACCACGCATGGCATATCCGTTAAATAGTCTTAGCTTATATGTCCCTACGTTGGCATTATCCAAATCAGGTTATCGGGTCGAAACACTGTCAGTTTCCTCTCAGCCGACTTGCCTGTCAGCTCCCCATTTTTACAAATCCATTATACGCCAGCAGCGTATAGTTTTCAATTAATATTTTCTCAATGTATCATGGCTGTCATCCGTTGAATTATCAATCTTACGGATCTCTACATAATATCCACCTGCACCCGCTTCTACTTTCACGCGATCACCCACTTTGTGTCCCTTGATTGCTTTTCCCAGTGGCGACTCTATGCTGATTAGTCCTTGCAGAGAATTTCCTCTGACACTGGTCACCAGGCGATACGTTTCGATCTCATCATCATCTACAAAATAAAGATCCACTGTATTATTGATGCCTACTTCATCTGCCTTTGACTCATCAGAGATGATTTTTGCATTCTTTAACATCTTTTCCAGATATCTGATCCGGCTTTCATTGCGGTTCTTATCCTGCTTGGCAGCTTTGTACTCAAAGTTCTCACTCAAGTCTCCCTGTGCTCTCGCTTCCTTCACCGCTTCCAGTTCTTTCTTTCGAACGACCAGTTTACGGTATTCAATCTCTTCTTTAATCTTTGCTACATCACTCTTCGTCAGCTGTTCTCCCACGAAAATCTCCCCCTTTTATATCAGTCCGTAATGCTTCATTGCTTTATAGATTCCATCATTCTCCACCGTATCCGTCACATACTCCGCATATGGATCCAGTGCCTTATCATGGCATCCCATCACTATCGCATGCTCCGCATACTGGATCATCTCCATATCGTTGCTACTGTCTCCAAATACATAGATCTGATCCATAGAAAGTCCAAGATGCTCACGTACTACCTCGATTGCAGTCGCTTTGGAATAGCCTTTCTGGATAATCTCGTACATCCCATTTCTTCTGTCTACGATATCCATATCTTCCTTTACAAAATTAAAGAAACGTTTGGTATCACTATTCTCATCCGAGCCAACGTACAGTTTATCGTAACGATAGTCCTTATCTTCCAGATGCTTCTTAAGGCCAAGCCCCCAAGGTGCTCTTCTTCTTCGAATATCCTCGATATCTTTGTATTTTGTAATCTCTCTCGGCAGATAAATATCCGTATTTCCCTCTGCAATTCCAGTCATCCCACAGTCAAACATCTCATCCACCAGCTCATAGCCACGTTTTTCAGGGATCTCCAGATCCAAAATCTCTTCATCATGGTAAATAATATACGTTCCACATCCGCATAACAGACCGTCAAAACCGATCTCTATCAACCCACTCGAAACACTGCAAAGGGTTCTTCCCGTATTGATAAATATCTCATGTCCATTTTCTTTTGCCATCTGCAGTGCTTTTATCGCACTCTCCGGGATTGACTCCGTGATATCACTGACCAGCGTTCCATCTATATCAAAAAACATTGCCGCTTTTTTTCGTTCTGCCATTTCATCCTCCTGATAGATTCATCTGCTTATCGTTCATTTAACAACGTTATTATATCGAATCACCATTGGTTTTTCAATTCTATCTTTTACATAAAATCAACGCAAAAAATCAGAGCAGAACGTACATTTCTACACATTCTGCTCTTTCCCCTACACTCTCAATAAACGAATCAGCATCTCTTATAATGCAAGATAATTTTCTAATATATCTTTTAGATCTGCCTGGATTCCATAATCAACACCCCCAAAAATTGCTGCATGTTCGTCGTTATTTACGGCTACATATAATTTCGTATCTTTAATTCCTTCTGTATGCTGGATTGCTCCGGATACACCAAAGGAAATACAGATCTTCGGACGGATCGTAAGTCCTGTCTGCCCGATCTGATGATTAAACGGAATCATCTCCGAATCTACCATTGGTCTTGTGCCCCCGATCGCACCGCCAATTTTTTTTGCAAATTTTTCTAACAGTTCAAAGTTATCCTCTTCTAAAACCCCTCTGCCGCCAACTACTACAACTTCTGCACCTAAAATGCTGTCTGTTTCATTTTCAGCCGGTAACTCTTCTAATACTTCAATCGCTGACTCCGAAAGCCTGATATCATCAAAATATGTAATCTTCGCATTTCCCCCGGTGCATTCTTCCTCCGGTGTATACACTCCCGGACGAATCGTCATCATCTGTGGATATACGCCCTCTTTGGTAACAATCGTTACAAACACATTTTCTCCAAAAGATGGTTTATTCTGCTTGATATAATAACTTCCATCTTCTTTCGTTCCTACCAAGACTTCTGTACAGTCTGCCGTCATTCCACAGTGCAATTTGATCGCCACTCTGGAAAATACAGATCTTCCCTCAGGTGTTGCCGGTACTAAAACAGCGGATGGCTCTATCCTTCTTAACATCTCTGCGACGGTCTCGCTCAATACATCATCCTGAAGGATAACATCATGGTCCGCTTTTACTCCGTAAATTTCGTCAACCCCAAGTTTATCCAACTGCGCGGCAATTTCTTCTACATTTTTATCTACCACGATTGCCTGGATTTTTTCTTTAGTTGTCTTTGCAAGTCCTTTTGCTGCTGAAACCAGTTCTGCAGCTGCCACTTCTAATTTTCCATTATAACTTTCTGCATAAACACAAATTCCATTAGCCATTGCTTATTTTCCTTTCTCTTCTTCGATAAGATCATACAGCTGCTTTGCAAGCTCCTCTGGAGTTCCCGTAAGCATTTTTGCACTGCGTTTTGTCTCTGGCTGAAAAGAATCCACCGTCACAGTAGGTGATCCTTTGATTCCTATTTCATCCACTGCAAATCCCAGGTCTGAATTTGTATAGGTTGTAAGTGGTTTACTCTTTGCCGCACGTTTGCTTCGAAGCGTCGCAAGTCTTGGCTCATTACATCCAAAATTCACAGATACAACTGCCGGAAGTTTACATGCCACACGAAAATCTGTATTATGTATCTTCTTTACTACTTCAATCCGGTCAGCGTGTGACTCATCATATTTGACTGCCTGAACTTCTACTACATGTGGAAGTCCTAACTCTTCTGCCACCATCGCACTGACCTGTCCGGTCGCTCCATCAGCAGATAAAGCGCCACCCATAATAAGATCAAATTCTCCATATAATTTTATTGCTCTTGCTAACACTTTCGCTGTTGCCACGGTATCTCCTCCTGCCACAGCTCTGTCTGTGACAAGGCAACTCTCATCGCAGCCGATCGCCATCGCATCGCGGAGTGATTTTTCTGCATCCGGTGGACCCATCGTAAATACGACTACTTTTCCGCCGGTCTGTTCTTTTAACTTAAGAGCATCTTCAATCGCATTTAAGTCTGCCGGATTAATCATCCCTTCAGAACTTGCACGTACCAGTGCATGTGTTACCGGATCAACAGATACATCATTTGATACCGGAACCTGTTTGATAAGAACTGCTATATTCATAGTCTCCTCCCGATTTATCTTCTATAATCTATCCAAATTTATTTTTCAAGTAATCTCTCGAATGCCCAGTTTTCAAGTAATGGCGTGCTGTCGTCTCGCATGATCAACTGTGCAAGATCTCTTGTTGCAGCAGGCACTTCAATGACTCCATTTCCGCCAAATCCTGTAGAAACCATATAACCATCGATTGGTGTTTTTCCAAGTACCGGCCAGAAGTCCTTTGGTTCTGCACGGTATGACAACCATGATGACACAAGACCACTGTCTACAATTCCAGGAACTTTTACTTCTAACTGATCTAACAGGAAATCAATAAAGTAATCATCCGTTCCACCAGTCTTTGGTAATTTATCCGGATCCCACTGTCCTGCATGTTCCGGATTATTCAAATCCATTGACAGATGTGATTTACAGATAAAAATATTATCTCCGGCTCTCAATGCATAGAACTCTGGGTATTTTAATACAGGGAATGTATAATTTAACTTCTTTCCTGGAGGGCATAAGAAAAATGCTTCCGCTTTTGTATGCCAGATCGGTACATCTAATCCCGCAAGATCTCCGGTAATTTTACTCCAAGGACCTGTACAATCCACTACCACATCAAATTCATAATCGATTCCCTCATCTGTTGTCAGACCTTTCACCTTATTATCTTCAATCCTTACATCTGTCACCTTAACACCAGTCTTAACAGTAACGCCGCCATTTTTTACAGCCTTTTTGATATAAGTATTGGAGATCATTGTTCCGTCAAAGTATCCATCATCCTCTGTATATCCGGCTCCTAGAATATTATCTGTTGAAATATCCGGAAGAATTTCTTTGATACGGTCTTTATCTGTAATATACTCGCCTGTATATCCAGCTGCTTTTGTCAGCGCGATTCCCTCTTTGATTACTTTCTCCACTTCTTCGTTCGTCGCAACTACAAGTGTTCCCGTTTTGTCAAATCCCGCAGAACCTTTTTCCTCCTCCTCCATCTTCAGGTAGGATTCGAAACCATAAAGTCTTACATCCCAGTATCTATTTTTAATAGAATCATCAAAAAGACATACGGTTCCGGCCGATTTTGCAGTGGAAGCTCCACCGATCGTATCTTTCTCAAAAACTGTCACATCTGCTTCCCCGTCATAGAGACTCAAATGATATGCCAGACCCGCTCCTGAGATACCGCCGCCAATAATACCGATTCTTTTCTTTGCCATAGTTTTGTTACCTGCCTTTCTTTTACTTTTATCCCTTTAAATTTTCTATTTTCACATGTTTTTCCATGTTACTTACATCTCATCCAGTTTTAACACTGTATTTATGAGAACATTGCATCCGTTCTCTATATCTTCCGGTGCCGTATATTCATACCTCGAATGGCTGATTCCATCCTTGCTTGGAACGAATATCATACCCGTTGGAAATACACTTGTCATGATCAATGAATCATGAAATGCACCACTTGGAATGACCGTATAATCAATCTTTAATTCTTTTACCGCTTCCTCTATAGTTCCTCTGACCAGTTCCGACATCGGTGCCGGGTCATGATAAGATGTCGGTGTAAACGTATAAGTGACTTTATATTTCTTACAGATTTCTTCCAGTCTCTCATGAAGTTTTGTTTCTATCACTTTCATCATCTCTGCACTTTGATCTCTGATCTCCAGGCTAAATGTACACGTTCCCGGAATCACATTTACCGAATGTGGGGTTACCTTTATCGTGCCTACGGTTGCCACCGTAAATTCATTTCCATATTCTTTCGTAATATCAGGCACCTGATTAATAAAACCTGCCGCATCTATCCTCCATGTCATCCCCAGTTTTTCTGCCCAGGATGCAAACAATTTTCTTCCTTCTACATCTTCCTTTGAAAATGCCATTCTCGTATAAGTTCCATCATCCTGTTTCCCACATTGATAGATTTCTTCTAATCTGGATACCACCCGTTCTATGTTGGCTTTCACCTTGTGTATCCTCCTCTCTTCGTTCGTTTTCTTGTTTATGCACTTATTATAGATATTTTTTTAACACAGTTCATCCCAAGAATTGGATAAAAAAAAAGATAAGATTTATCTAATGTTGATAAATCTTATCCATATCTGTTAAATATCTGCTAATTTCTTATATTCTCAATCATTTTATATACAATCAGACCGATCCGAACCGAAAGCACTTCATCGTCTTAAAATATTTAAGCCTGATAACTTCCTCATTAAAAAGATGTTCCAGAATTACACCGAGAATATTGCGAAATGGCACCTCAAAAGGTATCTCGATCACCGGTGTTTTCGTATCTTCTGCATACTCTTTAATAATCTCCAGTTTTTCTTCCAGATATTCGATTTTTCTTCCACGTTTCAACACCAGTGCGCTGATCTGCGTCTTCGCCAGATCTTTCATATAACTTCGAAATTCATCCGGAGAGCAGATATAAAAAGCATTCAATCCCGTAAGCAGAACCTCTCCACCATTAATAAATCTTACAATATCCGGTGCCTCGATGATCGTGACGCCGGTAATTTCATTCTCAACGCTTTTCTGCCCCCAAAGGATCGTTGCTTCGCTAAAAAGCTTCATTTCAAGCATATCTTTTACAGTAAATTTCATAAGTCTCTTCCTTTTGTATCTGTTAATTATTTAGCATATCATTATCATAGCTCAATTTCTGACTCCTATCAACCATCTTCTATGAACTGCCATCTTCTTCACAGTCTTACCTTTACTTGACATCTTTTTCTTCCTTCTTCATAATACAATTGAATTATTTTGATTGCGAAAGGGGGAAGGATAACTATGAACCATATAAATTTATCCTGTCAGGGTTGCAACAACGCCTGTCCACTGATCATAACCGTTGAAAATAATGAGATCACAGAAGTCTCCGGCAATTGTTGTCATCGCGGCGTCGCAAGCGCCCATACACAGTTTCAGAATCATTATTTGAAAGAAGCTTCACCAGACAATGTAAGATTCACTGGCAAGCAGAATATCAACTGTTCTGGTTGCAGTAATCGCTGCGCACTGACCGTCACTATGAGAGACGGAAAAGTAGTTTCTGTCTCCGGCGAAGGATGCAGACGTGGCATCGTAAGTGCCAGAAAACAACTTGAAATTTAACTCAAAAGAAAGGCTTATAAACTATGAATCCAATTAAAAAAGCATACTGCAGAACATTTCAGACTGCATTTAAACTTGCACTTCCTGTTCTGCCATATCGCAAACCAACCATCATCAAAAGTATTCGAAATATCCCGGAAGTATTACAAAAGAAAAAGTGCAAAAGTGTACTGATTATTACAGATTCCGGGATTACCTCTCTCGGACTGACACGTTTTTTAGAAGAAACACTCTTGGAGAACGAAATTTCTTATACACTTTATGACGAGACCGTCGCCAATCCTACCACAACAAATGTAGCGGATGCTGTGGAATTGTATCACAGACATGATTGTTCGGCTCTCATCGGTTTTGGTGGTGGTTCTAGCATGGATTGCGCCAAAGCAGTCGGTGCCTGCATCGCCAGACCACATATTTCCCTGACTAAAATGAAAGGAATCTTAAAAGTAAGAAAACGTCTTCCTCTTTTAATCGCAATTCCTACAACTGCAGGTACCGGAAGCGAAACAACACTGGCTGCTGTTATCACCGACGCAGAGACCAGGCATAAATACGCAATCAACGACTTTCCATTGATTCCGAGATATGCTGTACTTGATCCCAAAGTCACTCTGAGTCTTCCTCCATCTATCACCGCCACTACCGGTATGGATGCACTGACACATGCAGTGGAGGCTTATATCGGCAGATCTACAACACCTGGAACCAGAAAAGATGCGCTGATGGCTGTTGCTCTCATTTTCCGCAATCTGGATGATGCTTATGAAGATGGCACTAACCTGGAAGCCCGGAGAAATATGCTAAAAGCATCCTACTACGCCGGATGTGCTTTTACAAAATCTTATGTAGGTTATGTACATGCAGTGGCTCATTCTCTTGGCGGAGAGTATAATGTTCCTCACGGTCTCGCAAATGCAATCCTGCTTCCATTTGTATTAGAAGCCTACGGACCTGCCATCTACAAAAAACTCAGTACACTGGCAGTCGCTGCCGGACTCGCCGACGAAAATACGCCACAGGACGAAGCCGCCATACGTTTTATTGATGCGATCAAAGCTATGAAAAAGCGTTTTCGAATTGGCAACACCATAAGTGCAATACGCAAAGAGGATATTCCAAAACTAGCTCGTTATGCCGACAAAGAGGCCAATCCTCTTTATCCAGTTCCAGTACTGATGGATGCCAGAAAATTAGAATCATTCTACTATCAGCTCATGAAAACATCAGACAATGAATCAATGTAATAGAAAGGAGATCTCATGAACGAATCAGAAATCAGACAGATTGTCACAATGCAAAATACTTATTTTCAGACCGGGAAAACCCTTTCTGTATCTCATCGAATCAAATCTTTGGAAAAATTAAAAGAAAGTATTTTATTGCATGAGACAGAAATTAATAACGCCATCAAAAAGGATCTCGGAAAGAGTGCCTTTGAAACTTATATGTGTGAGACCGGACTGGTTCTCAGCGAAATCAGCTATATGTTGAAGCACATTCATTCTTATGCAAAAGAGAAGACCGTGTTCACACCACTGGCACAGTTTCATTCCAGAAGCTACAAAAAACCTTCGCCTTATGGTGTGGTTCTGATCATGAGTCCGTGGAATTATCCATTCCTGCTGACCATTGACCCCCTTGTGGATGCCATCGCCGCAGGTAACACCGCTGTGGTAAAGCCAAGTGCTTACTCCCCACATACCAGCGAGATTATGAAAAAAATCATAGAAGAATGTTTTGCCCCGGAATTTGTCAGTGTAATCACTGGTGGACGTGTTGAAAACACCTGCCTGTTAAACGAACACTTTGATTATATCTTCTTTACCGGAAGTCCTTCCGTGGGAAAAGAAGTGATGAGAAAAGCTTCTGAACATCTGACACCGGTAACTCTGGAACTTGGCGGAAAGAGTCCTTGTATCGTTGACTCCAGTGCCAATATAAAACTGGCTGCAAAAAGAATCGTCTTCGGAAAATATCTAAACTGTGGACAGACCTGTGTTGCTCCGGATTATATTTACTGCGACCGCAAGATTAAAAAAGAATTATTACAGGAAATAAAAAAGCAGATTAACAGACAATACGGAAAGCAGCCTCTTACAAGAGAAACTTACGGAAAAATCATCAATGAAAAGCACTTTGACAGAATCTGTGAACTTATTGACCACGAAAAAGTAGTACACGGCGGTGCCTCCCTGCGAGCATCCCTCCAGATCGAGCCAACCGTCATGGACAACGTAACATTTGCTGATGCAGTAATGCAGGAAGAGATCTTTGGACCGATCATGCCGATTCTTACCTTCGATTCTATTGAGGAAGCTATCCGAAATGTAAATGCACTACCGCACCCTCTGGCACTTTATCTGTTCAGTAATGACAAAGCCACGATTCAAAAAACAACAGACTCCTGTGGTTTCGGCGGAGGATGTATCAACGACACCATTATCCATCTCGCAACCAGCGAAATGGGATTTGGGGGATTTGGTGAAAGCGGAATGGGATCCTACCATGGAAAAGACGGTTTCGATACTTTCACTCATTATAAAAGTATTGTCGACAAAAAAACATGGCTGGATCTTCCAATGCGATATCAGCCATATCATAAGATTCACAATAAGTTAATTCATATGTTTCTAAAATAATAAAAGAGCAGATTACCATTCTGATTCAAACGGTAATCTGCTTTTTCATTCAACCGTATTAAGATTACTAATCTCTACAAAACCTCTATATCAATCTTATACAGCAAGTCCTTCTGCTTTGATCACATCTACGACCTGTTTTACATATTTCGCACAAAGTTCGTCTGTTGATGCTTCTACCATAACACGGATCAGCGGCTCTGTTCCACTTTCTCTTACCAGAATACGTCCGTCATCTCCCAGTGCCTCTGCCACTGCTTTGACTGACTGGTCTACGGCTGCATTCTCTGCTACTGCCTTTTTGTCAGCCACTCGTACATTTTCCAGAAGCTGTGGATAGATTTTTACTTCTTCTGTCAGTTTTGACAGGCTCATCTTCTTCTCTAAGATTACTTCCATGATCATCAGTGAAGTTAAAATACCGTCACCTGTTGTTGCATATTTACTGAAAATGATATGTCCTGACTGCTCCCCACCGAGGCAGAAACCATTCTTGACCATATTCTCATTGACATACTTATCACCAACGGCTGTCTTCTCGTACTTCATTCCAATCTTGTCACAGGCCTTGTAAAGTCCAAGATTTGACATAACGGTTGTCACGATGGTATCACCGTTCAGGCGTCCATTTTCTTTTAAATATTTACCGCATACGTAGAGGATCAGATCCCCATCTACAACATTACCTTTCTCATCAACGGCGATACATCTGTCTGCATCTCCGTCATAAGCGAAACCAACGTCCAACTTATGCTCACGCACATAGTTCTGAAGTACTTCAATGTGTGTAGAACCACAGTTGTTATTGATGTTTGTTCCATTCGGCTCACAGTTGATGACATAGGTCTCAGCTCCAAGGGTATCGTAAATACTCTTTGCAATGTTGAAAGAGCTTCCGTTAGAACAGTCAAGACCAACTTTTACACCTTCAAAGGAACGTGTTGCCAGAGAAATCAGATATCCGATATAACGGTTTCTTCCTGCTACATAATCAATCGTACGTCCGATGTGATCTTTCTTCGCTAACGGAAGTTCCCCAATCTCACCATCGATGTATGCTTCAATCTTCTCCTCGACTTCTGCTTCCAGTTTGTGTCCTTTTCCGTTGATGACTTTGATACCGTTGTCATAGTATGGATTGTGGCTTGCAGAAATCATGATTCCACAGTCAAATCCTTCGGTTCTTGTCACATAAGCCACACTCGGTGTTGTTGTAACATGCAGAAGATGTGCATTTGCTCCTGATGCAGTCAGTCCTGCTGCCAGAGCATACTCAAACATGTAGCTGCTACGTCTGGTATCTTTCCCGATGACAATCTTAGCCTGATGCTCCTGTCCATAGTACCATCCAAGGAAACGTCCTACTTTAAACGCATGTTCCACTGTCAACACTTCATTGGCTTCCCCACGGAAACCATCTGTTCCAAAATATTTACCCATATTATTATCACCTTTCTTAATGATGGAAAAGTCGCAAACCTGTAAAGCTCATTACCATTCCATACTTATTACATACCGAGATAACATTGTCGTCTCTTACAGAGCCACCCGGCTGTGCTACATATTGTACACCACTTTTGTGTGCTCTTTCAATATTATCTCCAAATGGGAAGAATGCATCTGATCCCAAAGCCACATCTGTCAGCTTATCTAACCATGCTCTCTTGGCCTCTCTTGTGAAGACTTCCGGTTTTTCTTTGAAAATCTTTGGCCATGCTTCATCGTTCAGAACATCCATGTATTCATCCCCGATATACAGATCGATGGCATTGTCTCTGTCGGCACGTTTGATACCATCCACGAAAGGAAGGTTCATAACCTGCGGAGACTGGCGCAGCCACCAGTTATCTGCTTTCTGTCCGGCCAGACGTGTACAGTGGATCCTTGACTGCTGTCCCGCACCGATACCGATTGCCTGTCCGTCTTTTACATAACATACAGAGTTAGACTGTGTATATTTCAGAGTGATCATAGAGATGGCAAGATCAATCTTTGCCTGATCTGTCAGTTCTTTGTTCTCTGTTACAATATTTGAGAAAAATTCATCATCAATCTTTAATTCATTTCTTCCCTGCTCAAATGTAACACCGAATACTTCTTTGTGCTCCAGCTGTGCCGGAACATACTCCGGATCAATCTGGATCACGTTATAGTTACCATTCTTCTTTGCTCTTAAAATCTCCAACGCCTCCGGCTCATATCCCGGTGCGATGACACCGTCAGATACTTCTCTCTTGATCAGACGTGCAGTATCTACATCGCAGACATCTGATAATGAAATAAAATCGCCAAAGGAAGACATACGGTCTGCGCCTCTTGCTCTTGCATAGGCACTTGCCAGTGGAGACAATTCTCCGAGATCATCTACCCAGTAAATCTTAGCCAGTGTCTCACTGAGCGGAAGTCCTACTGCGGCACCTGCCGGAGATACATGCTTAAATGAAGTTGCTGCCGGAAGTCCGGTAGCTCGCTTCAGCTCGCTGACTAACTGCCAACCGTTAAATGCATCTAAAAAGTTAATATATCCCGGTCTCCCATTTAAAACCTGGATTGGAAGTTCACTTCCGTCTGCCATATAAATTCTGGATGGTTTCTGATTTGGATTACAGCCATATTTTAATGCTAATTCTTTCATAATCTTCTCTCCTCTATTCTATGCCATATTACTGATTCTTGTTTACAATCTTTGTTTCATAGGTTCCTGTTGCAATATCAATATAACGCACGAATAACGAAACTTTATTGTCCGCATTCAGGCTGTTCCATAATAAATCTGTAAATGCTTCTATATCATCCGGAACTTCGATCAGTTTCGGCTCACCTTCAAAACTTGGAAGCGGATTGCCATCACACATGTAAGTATGGATAAATCTTCCCTGTCCTGCTGCCGGATTCTCATATGCATATGTATAGCGATTGCAGCTTGACGGATCTCCATTATTACTCTTTAAAATAGACATCGCAAAGTTGTACTTTCCATCTTCAATGTGCATGATTCCGGAAATACGAGGTGTATAATTCGGACCGTCCGGCTCAAACTCACGGTTTCTTAATGCCTGCTCAAAAGTAAGCTGCTTGTCCATTCCTTCATAAATTGTATCTGTCTGATCACCATTTGTAACGATCGTCTTGTTGCCCAGCACACGAACCGGTGCATAAATGATCAGGCTTGGATCTGTCAGTTTTGACGGATCAAATGCCTGTGTACGGATTCCTTCTCCTTCTTCCACAAAGATCCGGTTACGGCTGTTCTCGCTTCTTCCCATAATAAAATAAGCAGTAACAGCTTTTGTACCATCCGCACTTTTTCCGATAATTATACCACGTCCCGGATAAGAGTTGCCTTGTAATTCTTTTTCAATCGATAACATCTGCATGACTTCATTCTCCTTTTTAGTTGGTTTTGACCTGTCTTTCTATTATATAAAATAAAATATAGTTTTTCCAGTAGTAAAGCATCTGTATTCTTCTCAATTACTAACTATCGTTCATTAGTGTAGGTTATAAATTCATCTCTTGGAATCACTGGTGTATCCAGGATTTTTCTCGTTTCTTCGGAAATATGTCCAGTCTCTTTGTACTCTGCTCCGGCCTTCTTTGCAGCCTCCAGATAAGGGTTCATAAGATCTCTGGTCTTCTTACTCATAAACAGCGAAGCTTCTGCACAACAAATAGCTTCTGACTTCGAGCCGAACATATGTTTTACCTGAAATACCACACCATCAAAGTTGCCTTCCACATCCGGAAGCGCACCGCTGGCAATCAGTATCGTCTTTTTTGATCCATCTTCATATCCCGGATGATGTACCCTTCCATCATCGCCTACATATAAGGCCGGCTTACAAGTAGACAGTGTACGGTCCATAATCGCCTTGAGTCCCGACGGTACAGAATAACAATATACCGGTGTGGACCAGATTACCAGATCTGCCGCCTCAAATTTTTCAAGGATCTCTGCCATATCATCTTTCTGTGCACAGACACCCGGTGTTCTGAACCAGCAGGAAAAACAGGCTCTGCACGGTTTTACATCTGCTTTAAATGAATCAATGACTTCGGCAGTCTCTCCCATACCCTCCAAAAATGCATTGGTAATTCTCATCGTTGCACTGCGTTCTCCATTTGGAGAACCATTGATCACTAATATATTCATCTCTTTTTCTCCCTTTTCTCTTGTTCTCACACAAAAGTTCCATTTCTATTTTAACACATTCCCGGATATTATGGGATAATATGTCCCTTTTCTACATGAGGGGAGATAAAATTATCATAGGCATAATCCCACAGTTCCTCTGATCCTAATTTTGATAAAGTGTTTCTCTTTAAAATCTGCTCCAGATGCACACCATGTTCCACCCAGCTCTTTCCGTCAGATGCATCATTTAACATTGTTGGCTGGATATTATCCAATGTGTGTGCAAATTTTGCCTCCGGTGTCTCCCATGCCTCAAATTCCTCCCACAGATCTCTGAATTTTCGTCCCTGGTCCTCCGGCAATAATCCAAAGATACGGTCCGCTGCCTTTACTTCCCGTTCCCGCTGTGTCTTCTTGGCATTTTCATCGTAAGCATAAGTATCTCCGGCATCAATCTCCACGATATCATGGATTAATAACATCGTCATGGTCTTCAATACATTGATTTCCTCATTGGCATACTCACTCAAAAGCACTGTCATGATCGCCATATGCCACGCATGTTCTGCATCATTTTCTTTTCTGCTTCCATCTGACAGATAGGTCTGTCTGCCTATGAATTTTTCCTTATCAATCTCTCTGCAAAATGCAATCTGCATCTCTAGTCTCTCCTTATCCATGAAAATATCCCTCGTTTCTAAAATTGCAGGGCATATCTATGCCCTGCAATAAATTTTTCCTCGTATTATACTGTCGGACTTAAATAGCCGCGAGCGCCTGTGCAAGATCGGCGATCAAGTCTTCTTTATCTTCCAAACCGCAGGAAATACGTACAAGTCCTGCCGGTACTCCTGCTTCTTTCAACTGCTCGTCTGTCATCTGACGATGCGTAGATGTTGCCGGATTCAGGCAACAGGTACGTGCGTCTGCAACATGTGTTTCAATCGCTGCCAGTTTCAGATTCTTCATAAATTTCTCTGCTGCTTCACGGCCACCCTTGATTTCGAAAGAAACTACACCACATCCACCGTTTGGCATATATTTCTTAGCAGTCTCATAATATTTATCCCCAGGAAGTCCCGGATAATTTACATATTCTACCTGTGGCTGTTTCTGCAAAAACTCTGCCACTGCCTGCCCATTCTCTACATGGCGAGGCATACGCACATGCAAGGACTCTAACCCCAGATTCAGAATAAATGCATGCTGCGGAGACTGAATAGATCCGAAATCTCTCATGAGCTGTGCTGTACATTTTGTAATAAATGCACCCTCTTTTCCAAATTTCTCTGCATATGTAATTCCGTGATAAGAATCATCCGGTGTACAAAGTCCCGGATATTTATCTGCATGTGCCATCCAGTCAAACCGACCTGCATCTACAATAGCTCCACCGACAGCGGCTCCGTGTCCGTCCATATACTTCGTAGTAGAATGCGTAACAATATCCGCTCCCCATTTGATCGGCTGACAGTTCACCGGTGTCGGGAAGGTATTATCCACGATCAACGGTACTCCATGCGCATGTGCTGCCTTTGCAAACTTCTCAATATCCAATACTGTCAGTGCCGGATTTGCGATAGACTCACCAAATACTACCTTAGTGTTCTCCTTAAATGCAGCATTCAATTCTTCCTCTGTACAGTCCGGCGAGATAAATGTAACATCTACTCCCATCTTTTTCATCGTTACATCAATCAAGTTGAAAGTTCCACCGTAAATAGATGAGGATGCTACGATGTGACTTCCACACTCACAAATATTAAACAGTGCGAAAAAGTTAGCTGCCTGTCCTGAAGAAGTCAGCATCGCTGCTGTTCCGCCCTCTAATTCTGCAATCTTAGCTGCAACATAATCATTCGTCGGATTCTGTAATCTGGTATAAAAATATCCAGATGCCTCCAGATCAAATAATTTACCCATATCCTCGCTGGTATCATATTTAAATGTTGTCGACTGCACGATCGGAATCTGGCGTGGTTCTCCATTTCCCGGTGTATATCCAGCCTGTACACACTTTGTATTTATCTTATAATCTCCCATAATAACCTCTCCTTTTATATATATTTCCGCATTTTATGTAAACGCATATACACAGTATAACATACTTATTCACTTGGTATTATATTTTTTGAACATTTTCTACATTAAATATGCAAAATCACTCGGGCCAGAAGTCCAATTGCACAAAAAACAAGCAGTATAATGCCAATTGCAACAAAAGGATATTCTTTAAACTTATCTTTCCATCTGGAATTCATTAAAATTAAATACAACGCCAGCATAAGCATCATCACAATTACACATTTTATCAAACCGATCCAGTTCATAATCTTCCTCCATTTTTCTCTCTGATATGACAAAAAGTATAGCATTATTGATGTAAGATATCAACTTTCCGGCACGATCATTGACGCTTTTTCACAAATATATTATAATTTTAAATTAGTGTTTACAACTAGAAGATTGGGGAATACATTATGAATCGAAAACAACATTTTACCGCCGGTATTCAGGACGGAATACCAATCTGTCTCGGTTATCTGGCGGTTTCATTTACCTTTGGTATCATGGCGAAGAAAGTGGGAGTTTCTATCTTTGACACCGTACTGATCTCTATTACAAATGTAACCAGTGCCGGGCAGTTTGCAGGGCTTTCGCTGATTGCCTCCACTGCTTCCTATATAGAAATGGCGATTACACAGCTCATCATTAATCTACGATACAGTCTGATGTCCTGTGCATTATCCCAAAAGATTAATCCAAAAGCGTCTTTTTTCCACCGTTTCTTCATCGCATATGGGGTAACAGATGAAATCTTCGGGGTCTCCGTCAGCAAAGAAGGTAAAATCAGTCCATTTTATTCCTACGGTGTTATCTCAATCTCCGTAGGCGGATGGGTTCTGGGAACATTTCTGGGGATCTTATCCGGAAATATTTTGCCACCAAGAGCCATCAGCGCGCTTAGCGTTGCTCTCTATGGAATGTTTATCGCAATCATCATTCCTCCGGCAAAGGGGAACCGTATCCTTGCAGGGATCATCATTCTTTCTATGGCCGCCAGCCTTTTATTTACAGAAGCACCAATTTTACAGAATATTTCTTCCGGCTTCCGTATTATCATTATCACACTGGTGATTGCAGGTCTGGCCGCATGGTTCTTCCCTGTAGCGGATGATGGAAATGAAATTACAACAGAAAACACACAGGAAACTATAAACAAAAAGGAGGGAGCCCATGAATCATAATATTTACATCTACATACTAATCATGGCTGTAGTCACATATCTGATCCGGCTGCTCCCACTGACTCTGATCCGAAAAGAGATCAAAAGTACCTATATCAAATCTTTTTTATATTATGTACCTTATGTCACCCTGGCCGCTATGACATTTCCGGCAATCCTAAGCGCCACCGCCAATGTCTGGTCTGCCACCGCTGGATTTATTGTTGCACTGATTCTTGCCTACCGCGGCAAAAGTCTGATCCAGGTGTCACTACTCGCCTGCGTCAGCGTTTTTATTATAGAATTAATTACAGGGATATAACCTTAACGGCAATATCCCTGTATCATCTGATAAGCCTCTCTGTACGAGAGGTTTTCTTTTTTGCAAATTTCTATTACGCTGTCATATTCCGGATAATTTCGGATCTCATCCCCCACGAAACATCTTTTCACTTTCGCAGATCCGTAGGGAGTCTCCACTGTGATCGATTCCCGTTTTAATACGCTTCGTTCCATCTTTACTCTGCGGATTCCGATGGTGGTCGTCTCACGAAAGATCAGTTTTTCCAGTTTTTTCACATCTTCTTCGGAACAAATGACATTGATCTGCCAACCTGGTCGGTTCTTCTTCATATAAACCGAATGATAATGGACATCTCTCGCTCCTGCTTCCAACAGTCTGTCCATCACATAACCAAGATTCTCTCCGGTACAGTCGTCAATATTACTCTCCAGTTTCCAGATAGTATCGCATGTGGACTCTGCGTCATACCCAGAACCGGCAACATCTCCGTTGTTCATATCCGGTTGTTTCTGCTCCGTATCTTCAATCAACATTGCCCGCAGCATGCTCGGTCTCTCATATTCCCGTTTCCCGGCTCCGATACCGATTTGCTCCACGCAGAAAGTTTTCGGCAAACATTCAGAAGTCCTCACTGCTGCCACAATCGCCGCACCTGTCGGTGTTACAAATTCCCCCTGAACATCCATGATCTGAAGGGGAAGATGATGTTCACTTACAATATTTGCCACTGCAGGTACCGGCACCGGAAGGATTCCATGCTGGCATCTTATTGTCCCTGTTCCCTCACACAATTTCGGAACAATTACTTCCCTGATACCCAGATTATCCATGCATACTGCAACCGCCACGATATCCACGATAGAATCAATCGCGCCTACCTCATGAAAATGTACCTCGTTCACCGGGACCGCATGAGCTTTTGCCTCAGCCGCCGCCAAAATACCAAAAATCTTAACAGCGAGCATTCTGGCACCGCTCGTCATCTTTGTCTGATTTAAAATCTCCATGATTTCTTTCATCCCACGATGTTCGTGGTGATGATGATGCTCGCCGTGACTGCAGGCATCGCTACCACCATGGCCGTGATGATGCTCATGACCATGCAGATACCCCATATCATGGTCACGGTTTTCATGAACATGATCCAAAATCACATTAAAATCCTGGCAATCCACACCGCCCTTCTTCACGCGTTTCATCTCTATCCGATATCCATCTGCCGGGATGCTGTCCAACACCTGTGTCAATACCTCTCTGTCCGCACCAAGATCTAACAGTGCCGCCACCATCATATCTCCAGCAATCCCGGAATTACATTCTAAATATAATTTTTCCGTCATCTTCATCCACCTTGTTAATTGCATATTCTGTTATGATTATACCACATCATCTGAAAAAAAACGATAAATCTGTACAACCGCCGTTGGTAATAACGCCAATCCTGCAATTTTCAACATTTGAATCACCGTCAGTTCAGCTACCAAAAACATTTCCTTAAGTCCCGGAACAATGAGTACTGTCAACAACAAAAATGCCCCTGTCAAAAATGCAGCAATACTCCACTTATTACTACATAATCCTATTGTCAGGACTGAATGTTCACTCCTGCAGTTAAATCCATGGAATAGTCTCGCCAAAGTTAATGTGGCAAATGCCATAGTGCTTGCTGTTCTGGCATTTGTCTCGAAACCTATATAAAAAGCCACCAGTGAAACTATAGCAATCAATCCACCATAAATTACCAGCCATATACAAAATTTTCGATTTAAAATTCCTCTCCTTGGGTCCCTCGGTTTCTCTTTTAACAACTTTTCATCTGCTGGTTCCATTCCAATTGCCAATGCCGGAAGGGAGTCCGTCAGAAGATTAATAAACAGCAAATGTACAGGTTCAAACGGCGTCGGCAGTGCCAGCAATGAACAATACAGTACAATCAAGATTCCTGCCATATTTCCGGACAGTAAAAACTGCACCGCATTTAAAATGTTTCGGTATACATTACGCCCGTTCAACACCGCATTTATAATCGTTGCAAAATTATCATCGGACAAGATCATTGCCGCAGCATCTTTTGAAACTTCTGTTCCCGTGATGCCCATAGCCACTCCAATATCAGCTTTCTTAAGTGCTGGAGCATCATTCACGCCATCTCCCGTCATCGCAACGATATTTCCCCGGTTCTGCCATCTTTCTACGATTCGGATTTTATTTTCCGGAGATACTCGTGCATAAACAGATATTTTCTCAATTTCCTGGTCCAATCTGGCATCTGACATATTATCCAGTTCCTGCCCTGTCACTGCCAGATCTCCTTCTGTAAAAATCCCTATCTGTTTTGCGATTGCAGTTGCGGTTACCTTGTGATCTCCTGTGATCATGATCGGACGGATTCCCGCATCTCTTGCTTCTGATACTGCCTTTATTGATTCTGGTCTTGGCGGATCGATCATTGCCACAAGACCGATAAATGTTAACTCTGCCTCACTCTTCAATGTCAGCTTTTCATCATTTTCTGTTTCTTTATAAGCAAATGCCAATACTCTTAAACCATTTTCCGAAAACATCTGATTTTGTTTCATGACATTGTTCTTATCTTCTTCAGTAATCGAACGGGTTCCCTCTGGTGTCGCAATACTTACTGTTCTGTCCAGTAATACATCCACAGCCCCCTTCGTTAATATGGTCGGTTTCCCCCACAGTTCATATTTGGTACTCATAAGCTTGCGTTCTGAATCAAACGGGATCTCTTCTATACGTTTCAATGACTCCCTCAACGTAGTTTCCAGTACTCCGGCTTCTCTGGCCATCGCAAGAAGACAATACTCTGTCGGATCACCAATTCCATTTCCATCTTCTCCAAGCGAAGAATCATTGTTCAGCACCGCCCCATATACCAGTTGTCTATGCAACTTGTTTTGCAGATTTAACCCTTCTGGTTTCAGGCATTCTCCACCGACATAAACATTCTCCACTGACATTTTGTTTTGTGTCAGTGTTCCAGTTTTATCTGAACAGATGACGGATACACATCCCAAACTTTCTACCGCCTTCAGTTCTTTCATAATTGCATGCTCGGCTGCCATTTTCCGGGTCCCCATCGCCTGTACAATTGTTACAATGGAACTTAATGCCTCCGGAATCGCCGCTACCGCCAACGCCACCGCGAACATCAGAGAATCCAGAAATGTTTCACCCTGATATAACCGCAATCCAAATACAATCCCTGATATCACCATAATTACAAATGCCAGTTTTTTACTGAAATCATCCAGATTTTTTTGCAGTGGAGTCCTTTTTTCTTTTGTAGCATTCATCAGGCCTGCGATCTTTCCCATCTCTGTTTCCATTCCAATTGCAGTCACCAGAACTTCTGCCCTTCCGTAACTGACAAGCGTCCCTGCATATACCATATTGATCCGGTCTGCCAGTACAACTTCCTGCTTGATTTCATGCTCCGTTTTATCTACATTCAATGATTCTCCGGTCAGGGCACTTTCATTCACCTGCAGAGAATAATTCTTCAAGATCCGCCCATCCGCAGATATCATATCTCCTGCTTCAAGCAAAAGAATATCTCCCATAACTACGTCTTTCGACAAAATTTCCTGTATCTTTCCTCCACGTCGTACTTTTGCATGAGGTGAAGCCAGTGCTTTTAACGATTCCAGCGATTTTTCTGCTTTTACATATTGCACAGTTCCAAGAACTGCATTCAAAATAATAACTACCAAAATAACTATCGTACTTTCCACATTTCCGGACAACATAGAAATAATTGCTGCTATCATCAGAATGATTACCAGGAAATCCTTAAACTGTCCCAAAAAAATCTGCAAAATTCCTTTTTTCTTCTCTTCTGTCAACACATTCTCTCCATGTAGATTTCTCTGCAATTTCACCTGTTCTTCTGTCCATCCGTCCAAATCCGTTCCCATTTTCTGAAGCAATTCGTTCCCTGAACTCTGATAATTTTCTTTCATGCAATCATACCTCCTGATCAATTCGTATAAAACAAAAAAGAGATTTTCTGCATACACTTCTACTGTGTATGCAAAAAATCTCGTTCAACATCTCTGTTCTGCAAATTCCGGATCGACTTTTTTCGATCGTACTGACGAAACCTGCAACATCCCGGTCTGTCCGGCATGCAACTACTCCTCTTTTGCTGAACTCACTATAACATTCTTTCATAGTCCTTGTAAAGTATTATTTTTCTAGTACTGAAAGATTGAAAGATATCATAAATAAAAGCGAGGTTTTTTGCATACGCCCGGGACCTATGCAAAAACCTCGCTTAATCATATTTTATTTCTTTTTATTTTTTGATGAAAGATATGTTTTACGCTCTGTTCCGGATAACAGTCTCTTGATATTTTCACGATGTTTCCAGAATGCCAGCACAGCAAGAAAAATAGCAACTGCATACAGTTCATACAGGTGCGGCTGTGTCATATGGAAAAAGCCGTTCTGTCCAAGTACGATCACTTCGATCACAATTCCGACGTAGACAAGGAGTGAGCCAAGAGAAACATAGTGTGTCACAAAAAAAGTAGTAAAAAAAGTGATGATGCCGCAGATCGCCATGATCCAGTTCACTGACAGGACAAGACCGGCTGTGGCTGCAATCCCTTTGCCGCCACGAAATCCAAGATAAAACGGATAATTATGTCCCAGGATTGTCCCTGCCGCCGCATAAAACTCAAGCAATGGCAGAATATCCGCATGTGTTTTTCCAAATATGACTCTCACCAGCACCACGGCCAGAATACACTTGCTACAATCCCCGGCAAAAGTCAGAAGACCTGCTTTGAGTCCCATGGTACGCAGCATATTGGTTGTACCGGCATTGTGGCTTCCGTATTCCCGGAT
>ERZ773103.1478-NODE-1478-length-24847-cov-3.811310_pt1 | contig 24847 bp, 22 predicted proteins | sample MGYA00511118_ERZ773103 | MGnify/ENA primary metagenome ERZ773103 (study PRJEB29015, sample SAMEA2737821) | human gut metagenome | biome: human gut; feature: human-associated habitat; material: faeces | place: China | collected 2012 ... | reverse complement strand
TAATTAGAAGGGGTAATTAAAGGGGTGATTTTTTCTTTTTTGTCTCCTGAAGCTCTGCCTCAGGGACTTCCTCTTCGTTCACGTCATCTTCAGTCTGCGCTGTGTCGCCGGGTTCCTCCCCGGCCTGCGCTTCCTCATAGGCCGCTTCGGATTCTGCGATTTCTTCCTGAATTTCCAGTACAGCCTCATTTTCTTCGGCGGCGTTTTCCTCCGCCTCTGCCTGCACTGCCGTATTTTCGTCCTCGGATACAAGCTGATCGTCATTTTCCGGGTGCACGGATGCACCGCAGTTGGGGCACAGCTCTGCGTCCTGGTCTACTTCCTGACCACATTTGGGACAAAACATTCCACTGACACATCCTTATTCATAAAATTCGGCTGCCCAATCAAAGCAGGCAGCCATGCCGTATGGCACGTAACCCTTATTATAGCAGATGACGCCGGAAAAGTCTGTAGAGAATCCGGCGTCATCTGTGAATTTTTTATAAAGAATCCGTGGATCAATCCTCCGGTGCCCGGGTCGTAAACGGATAATTTCCACTGCCCTCCAGCCATTGATCCTCCCCGGTACCGCAAACCGTGATGTCTCCATCATAGTCCCGGATCCACAGAGCATTCTCCGGGCATTCCAAATGCTCGTCAAAGCCGGGATCATAGGAAAGGATTTCCTCCAGCAAAAAGGCCGATGCCACCCCGGAATCCGTTACAAAGGTGCCATAGCAGCTGCCGTCGTTGGGGTTCCATCCGCAGAGGTCTTCCTCCCCCTCTGTCACCAATGCAGAGAGCACCGTGCTGAGCCCCAGCTTTTCCATATGATCGCCGTAGCCGCACTTTTTCCAGTCCTCAGCATCCTTGGCCACATATCCGGGGTCTGTAATAATGAGGTCACCGTGAAACTGCATCCTATCCCTCCTGTCTGTGAAGCAGCAGCTGGCCGGGACATTTCTCCCGGTCAATCCGCCACTGACATACCTTGCAGCCCAGACATTTTCCCGGCTGCTGTCCGGCCTGCGCTTTGTTGGGCCACGCAGGATCTACCAGCGCACTGCGTCCGATATCCACCATCGCCACGCCGGTTTTGTCCAAAATCATCTGTGCCTGCTCCGGGGTGCGAATGCTGTTCACCGCAAACACCGGAACGGAAACCGCTTTTTGAATTTCGCCCGCCGCCCGGATCACATCTAAAATTGCGGGATCCCCCGGTGCCTCAGGCTCCGATTCTGCCGTAAAGCCATAGGAAACATCAAGGAACTGGATTCCCGCCTGCTCCAACGCCTTGGCGTGGGCAATTCCATCCGCCAAGGTCGGCTCAAAGGCGCCAAGCCGAAGGCCAATGACAAAATTCCGGCCAACAACGGCTCGAATTCCTTCCAAGATCTCCAGCCCCAGCGCCATAGGATCTCCGTATTCGTCCGTGCGCCGGTTTACCCGGCTGTTTAAGAACTGACACAGCAAATAGCCATGGCAGCCGTGAAGCTCTATCCCGTCATAGCCTGCTTTTTCTGCCCGAACTGCACCTGCGATAAACGCATCCCGCACCCGGTAAATCTCATCCTTTGTCATCTCCCGGCCCCGCTTGAAGCCGCCTCTGGGACTTTCAAAGGCATAATCGCTGGGGCAGAGCGTATCCGTTCCGATGCTCACAACACCCGCATGGTGGAGCTGCACAAAAATCGGACATTCCGCCCCATGCATCGCATCTGTAATGGCCCGGAGGCCGGAGATCTGATCATCTGACCAGATCCCCAGCTGATCCATGGACAGCCGCCCTTCCGGGCTGATGCAGGTGGCCTCCTGGATCACAAGTCCAGCGCCGCCCCGGGCCAGCCTCTGGTAATGGGCAACGTTCTCCGGCTGCACCATGCCGCTTTCATCGGAGACCCCATAGATGACCATAGGCGGAATGCAGATGCGGTTTTTCAGCCGCACCGTTCCAATGGACAGCGGATCGAACAGGCTTACCGATGCCATGTGGTTCCCTCCTTGGAGTCCACCAGCACAATGCCCATCTCCTTCAGCTGATCCCGGATCCGGTCTGCCTCCGCAAAGTTCTTTGCCTTCTTTGCATCGGTACGCGCCTGTACCAGCGCATCGATTTCAGCGTCCCCCTCCTGAGGTGCCGCCTTTTCCGCCTGCTGTTTCTGCGCTGCCGCCAGCAGATCAAGGCCCAGCACCTGATCGAACTCTCCGATCAGGGCACGCTTTGCCCCATCGGACACCTTGGCCTTCAAAACATCATACAGAGCAGTGACCGCCAGTGAGGTGTTGAGGTCGTTGTCCAGCGCCGCCCGGAAGGTTCTGCGAAGGGCCTCCATGCCGTCCTGATCCTCTGGCTGTACCGGCGTATCCTTCAGTGCAGCTACACGGCCCACCAGCTTTTCATAAGCGGTCTTGGCGTTGTCAAGATTCTCCCAGCTGAACAGCAGCCCCCGGCGGTAATGAGACTGAAGGCAGAACAGCCGATAGCACAGGGGATCATAGCCCTTTTCCTTCAGCAGCGACACGGTGAGGAATTCGCCCTTGGATTTGCTCATTTTACCGTGGTTGGTATTCAGATGGTGTACATGGAACCAGTAGTTGCACCATTTATGGCCAATGTAGCTCTCCGACTGGGCGATCTCATTGGTGTGGTGGGGGAAGGCATTGTCGATGCCGCCGCAGTGGATGTCCATATACTCCCCCAGATGCTTCAGGCTGATGGCCGAGCACTCAATGTGCCAGCCAGGATAGCCCAGACCCCAGGGACTCTCCCATTTCAGCTCCTGATCCTCAAACTTGGACTTGGTGAACCAGAGCACAAAGTCGGTCTTATTGCGCTTGTTCTCGTCGGCCTCTACGCCCTCCCGGACGCCTACTTCCAGATTTTCTTCATCATGCTCCCCGAATACATAGTATTTCTCCAGCTTGGAGGTGTCGAAATACACGTTGCCTCCGGCTACGTAGGCATATCCCTTATCGAGAAGGCCCTGGATCATGGTAATAAACTCCGGAATGCAGTGGGTGGCAGGTTCTACCACATCCGGTGTCTTGATATTCAGTGCGGCGCAATCCTGAAAGAAGGCATCGGTATAGAACTTTGCAACCTCCATCACCGTCTTATGCTCCCGCTTTGCACCCTTGAGCATCTTATCCTCGCCGGTATCTGCATCGGAGGACAGATGGCCTACATCCGTGATGTTCATGACCCGCTTAACATCATAGCCCAGATATCGGAGATACTTTTCCAGTACATCCTCCATGATATAGCTGCGGAGGTTGCCGATATGGGCAAAGTGGTATACCGTAGGGCCGCAGGTGTACATTTTAATCTTTCCCGGTTCGTTGGGAATCAGCTCCTGCTTGGTTCTGGTCAGTGAATTATAGATCTGCATACATCATTACTCCTTTTCGTCTGTATGTGTTTCTTCGTTTCGATCGGGATGCCCCGGGACCTCCGCCGGGTCGAAACCATAGCCGGTTTCGATCCCCTGAAGATACTGCTCCTCGATCTGTTTTTCCAGCGCATCGAGACGGGAGGTCAGGGCATCCAGCGTTTTCTGTACCGGGTCAGTTACATGGATCTGATCCACCTCACCGGCATAGTCCACCTTCTTCCCAGCAATGCGGACGATCCGTGCCGGGACGCCAACGGCCGTGGCGTTCTCCGGCACCTCGGAAAGCACCACAGAGTTGGAAGCAATTCGGCTTCCGTCTCCCACCTTAAATGGCCCCAGCACCTTGGCGCCGCAGCCGATCAGCACATTGTTGCCAATGGTGGGATGGCGCTTTCCCTGATCCTTGCCGGTGCCGCCCAGTGTCACCCCGTGATACAGCAGCACATCGTCCCCCACCTCGGCAGTCTCGCCAATGACGATCCCCATGCCGTGGTCAATAACAAACCGCCGGCCAATGGTGGCGCCCGGGTGGATCTCAATTCCCGTAAAGTGCCGGCTCAGCTGGCTCACCAGCCGTGCCAGAAAGAACAGCTTATGCCGGTAAAAGGAATGGGCAATTCTATGGTTGATGATCGCATGAACGCCGGGATACAGCAGCAGAATCTCCAGCTTTGACCGGGCAGCCGGATCCCGGGCCTGATAGGCCCCCAGCGTTTCATATAAACGTTGAAATATCATGGTTTACCCCCTTATTACACCTCTTATGCCGAATACCCCAACAGGCCGCCTATGATGATCATCAGGGACAGCCCTGCCAGCAGCAGCGGCTTTGCCGAGCAGGTCTCGTCATGAACCCAGTCCCGGATTCCCCACGCCGGAGAGAACACGAATACAAAGGGCCACACAAACCAGCTGATGCTGAAAACCGTTGCACATACGGAAGCCATCAACGAACCGATCCACATATCGTTCCTCCTCAAATACAAAAGCCCCACCTCTTGATTTTCACTCAAGAGGCGGGGCACATTTACTCCGCGGTTCCACTCTGATTTATCGCTTTGGCATTGACGCAGCCTCACGGGGTCTCCCCTCGCTCCCGGGCGCACTTTCATGGCCGCCTTCCCGCCGCAGCTTTCAGCCGGTGACCGCAGCTCTCTTGGGGATATGCCTTCCATTACTCTTCCCGTTCCACGCGATATTCACTTTCTACATCATAGTAGCATGAAGAGGAATTGGTGTCAAGTGGTTTTCCCGGAACTCAGGATTTCATATCCAGAACATCCCAGTTTTTCACAAAATACTCGATGCCGCTGACCAGCGTGGTCAGCACAATGACCGCAGTCACCACATTATCCAGCCACGCCCATTTGGTCAGCACCAGCATCACGCAGAGACCCACCATGGTGCAGGCGGTTTTGATCTTCCCAAGCCATGCCGCAGCAATCACACGGCCATTTTCCACTGCCACCAGCCGGAGGCCGGTAACCGCAAACTCCCGTGCCAGCACGATCATAACTGCCCACGCAGGCATTCTGCCCCACTGGATAAAGATCACCATGCAGGAAATCACCAGCAGCTTATCTGCCAAGGGATCCAGAAACTTTCCAAAATTGCTGACCTGATTGTAGTGCCGGGCAATATACCCATCCACAAAGTCCGTACAGGACGCAACGATGAAAACGATCAGCGCCGGGATATTATACCCCAGCAGCAGGAGCACCATAAATACAGGGATCATTACCACTCTTGCCAGAGTAATCTTACTTGCCGTTGTCATTCCGCTGCCTCCACCGCTGTTCCAATCAGATTGCCGTCCATGGTCTCCTCAATGGTGACATTTACAAAACTGCCGGGATTGTAACGGGTCTCCGCATTGAAAAAAACCATTCCGTCAATTTCTGGAGAATCCGCATAGGTACGGCCGAACTGACACTCTGCCAAGCGGTCATAGCCCTCTACCAGCACCTCGATCGTCTTGCCCACAAGGCTCTCGTTATAGTCGTCCATGATCCGGCTTTGGAGCTCCGATACGATCTCCGCCCGCTTTTCGGCAATTTCCTGTTCCGGGTATTCCATCTTCGCCGCAACAGTCCCCTCCTCGGGAGAGAAGACAAAGCAGCCCACCCGCTCCATGCGGTGCTTCTTCAGGAACTCGCACAGCTCCTGAAATTCCTCCTCCCCCTCGCCGGGCAGGCCCGCAATGAGGCTGGTGCGCAGCACCAGTCCCGGGATCTTCTCCCGGAGATGGGGCAGCAGCCAATCAAGATATTCTTTATTTCCCCGGCGATTCATGGTGCGAAGAATCTTGTCATTGCAGTGCTGGATGGGAATATCCAGATAGGAACAGATCTTCTCCTCCTGTGCAATGGTGTCGATGAGGTCTTCATCCATCTCATCGGGATAGAGATAATGGATCCGAATCCAGTGGAAGCCATCGATCTTACACAGCTCCCGCAGCAGCTCGCTGAGGCGGCGCTTTCCATAGAGGTCAATGCCGTATCGGGAGGTATCCTGTGCAATCAGGATCAATTCCTTTACCCCATTGGCTGCAAGGATTTTCGCCTCGTCAATGAGATCCTCAAACTTCCGGCTGCGATAGCGGCCACGGAGCTGCGGGATCACGCAGAAGGCACAGTGATTGTCACAGCCCTCGGCGATCTTCAGATATGCATAATAATCCGGGGTCGTAAGCACCCGGCCCAGCTCCTCGGGATCCGCATTGATATCCCCAAAGCGGCGGGGCTTGTCGCCGCCCAGCACATCGTCCACTGCCGACACAATATCCCCGTAGCTGCCGCAGCCCAAAATACCGTCTACCTCCGGCAGTTCCTCCATCAGCTGATCCTTATAGCGCTGACTGAGGCAGCCGGACACCAGGATTTTCCCGATCTTGCCCTCGTTTTTCAGCAGGCCCAGCTCCAAGATCTCCTGAATGGCCTCACTTTTGGCGCTCTCGATAAATCCGCAGGTGTTGACGATGGCTACATCGCAGTACTCCACCTCCGTGGTGATCTCATACCCCGCCTCATGCAGCAGGCACAGCATCTGTTCGGCATCCACCTGATTCTTGGCACAGCCAAGGGACACCATTGCAACTTTCTTCCCCATTTGGAGACCTCCAATATATGTGATATAAAATTAATCCATCTGATCTTCCAGTGCTTCTTCATAGCGGCCCAGCGCCGCAGAGATATCCTCCCAGCTGTGGCCCCTGCGGTAGAGCGCGTCTGCCGCCTTCTTGATGGTTTTCTGATCCAGCTCCACACCCTGAAACCGCCGTTCCAAGAATCGGTCAATGGCTTCCGACATATCCGGCATTTCCTTCAGCGCAGAATCCCAGTATTCCTTAGGAATGCCCTTCCGGTAGAGTTCCTGCTGGGCTCTGGCTCTGCCATAACCCTTAGCGGTGCATCGCTGCACCACCTGCCGTGCCATACCTTCGTCATCCAGCGCCCCCAGCTCCCGGAGCCAGTCGACGGCTTCCTTGGCATGCTGGGGATCCTCCCCCCGCTGCACCAGCCGCTGCCGCAATGCCTTTTCCGAAATACTGGTGGTAGATACGATCCGCACCGCCCGGCTCTTGGCCGAAGCCCGCTGGGCCTCCGACATAAGCCGGGACAGATCTTCCTCTTCCAGCTCCATGCCGCCGTATAGGCCAAGATCTGCCACCAGCGATGTAGGCACCCGCATTTTGCTGCCGTCATCAAACCACAGCATAACCTTGCTGCCATCTGTCCCCAGTGCAGTGAGCTTTATGAGGATCATACGTCCATCTCATCCCCATCGTCAAAATCGTCTGCCGATACGTCCACCGCCTTGGTGGCCGCTGTTGCCGGCATCGCTGTAGTCCCTGCACGCTTTGCCGCTTTTTCCGCCTGTGCCTTCTGGGCTTCCCGGCGGATGGCTGCTTCCAGAGCCTCTGCCGCCTCCGGATTATCCCGGAGATAGTTCTTGGCATTGTCCCGGCCCTGACCGATGCGCTCATCCCCAATGGAATACCAGCTTCCGCTCTTCTGCACCAGATCATATTTGACGCCCAGATCAACCAGCTCACCATTGTGGGAGATGCCCTCGCCGTACATAATATCAAACTCCGCTTCCCGGAAGGGAGGTGCGACCTTATTTTTTACCACCTTGACCCGGGTGTGGTTGCCCATGATCTCGCCGCCGTTTTTCAGGGTCTCGGTCCTGCGGATATCCAGACGCACAGAGGCAAAGAACTTCAGTGCCCGTCCGCCGGTGGTGGTCTCAGAGGACCCATAGATCACACCGATCTTGTCACGGATCTGGTTGATGAAAATCACAAGGCAGTTGGTCTTGGCGATGGAACCCGCCAGCTTCCGCAGGGCCTGCGACATGAGCCGTGCCTGAAGGCCCACCACAGACTCGCCCATTTCGCCCTCGATCTCCGCCCGAGGCGTCAGTGCAGCCACGGAGTCCACTACCACCACGGAAATTGCGCCGGAACGCACCAGCGCATCGGTGATCTCCAGTGCCTGCTCGCCGTAGTCCGGCTGAGACACCAGCATATTTTCAATGTCTACCCCCAGTGCCGCCGCATATTCAGGGTCCAGTGCGTGTTCGGCGTCCACAAAGGCCACCTCACCGCCCATCTTCTGGGCTTCTGCCACCACATGGAGGGCCAGCGTGGTTTTACCGGAGGACTCCGGCCCATAGATCTCTACGATTCTTCCCTTGGGCAGTCCGCCTACCCCAAGAGCCAGATCCAGCGTCAGGGAGCCCGTGGGGATTACCTCAACATTCATGCTGGCCGCATCACCCAGCCGCATAATGGAGCCGTCGCCAAAGCTCTTTTTGATCTGCGCCATGGCAGTTTCCAACGCCTTTTTCTTGTCGGTGGCCGGTGCCGCCGCTTCATATGCCGGTTTACTCTTCGCCATCTTCCGCACATTCCTTTCCTGTATCTTCTGTGATGGGCTTCTGCGCCAAAACAGCTCTGGCCCGTTCACCACTGTCCCGTGCCAGTCTGCCCAGCTGATAGCCATGCTCCATCAGGATCTGGCATACCTCAGCTTCCTGCCCCATTCCAAATTCAAAACAGATAAATCCGCCGTCCCGCAGGATCGGCGTATAGTTTTTCACAATGGCCCTGTAAAAATCAAGGCCGTCCACGCCCCCATACAGCGCCAGTCTGGGCTCATAGTCCCGCACCGACGTATCCAGCGCTTCCATCTGCCGTGCCGTGATATAAGGGGGATTGGATACGATCAGGTCGTATTTTCCCAAATACTTAGGTGCAGGCTGCCGCACATCCAGCGAAATGCAGCTGACCCGCCCGCTGAGATGATTGTCCTGCGTATTCTTTTTTGCGATCCGCAATGCCTCCGGGGATATCTCTCCCAGCGTCACCCGAGCGTCTTTGACCTTGGACGCAATGGCAAGGCCAATGCATCCGGTACCGGTGCAGAGATCCAATACCCGGGGATTCTGCACCCCCAGCTTCACCTGATGAATTGCAAGGTCGCAGACCGCCTCCGTATCGTCTCTTGGGATCAGCACATCCGGCGTTACCGTCAGGGAGAGCCCATAGAACTCCCACTGTCCCAGAATATAGGCCAGCGGTTCACCTTTTAGATGGCGCTCCACCATTTCATTGACCCGCTTGATATCCCGCTGGAATATGGTCAGCTGAAAGTCTGCTACCAGCTGGCTTACCGTTCGGTCTGTGGCTGCGGCAACAATCTCCCGTGCAGTAAATTCGGCATTTTCGCCGTCTGCCTTCCGAAGCGCCTGCTTGGCCGCCATATATAGATCATGATAACTGTAATCCGCCATACCTTACCAGTTGTCCGCCCCTTCCTCTTCCGGAATCACTGCCTCCAATGCGGCAATGGCACACTGGATCATGGAATCATCGGGCTCATTCGTCGTAAAGTTCTGGAACCACATTCCCGGCGCTGTCAGAATCTTGGTCAGCCAATTGTCATGGCGGCCCACCAGACGGTTGAGCTCATAGCTAATGGCCACCACCGGAAACAGCAGAAGCAGATGGCACAGCATCCGCAGCAGCGTATTGCCCACCCGAACCACGCTTCCCACCAGAATGCTGATGAAAATCACCACAAACAGGAAGCTGGTACCACAGCGTGGGTGAAATCTGGTGCAGGGCCGGACATTTTCTACCGTCAGCGGCTTTCCTAGCTCGTAGCATTTGATGGTCTTGTGCTCTGCACCGTGGTAGGAAAAGACCCTCCGCATATCCTTGAGCTTTGAAACACCGATCATATAGCAGGTAAAGATCAGGATCTTCACCAGACCTTCGCAGAGGTTTCGCAGCAGATAGCTATCATGAATGGGGCGCACCAGTCCCACCAGGAACGTAGGAAGCAGCATAAACAGCCCCACGGAAAACACAACGCCCAGAAGCACTGCCAGATAGATCACCAGCGACTCCAGCTTTTCGGAGCCAATGTGCTTTTCCAGCCACTGCTCCACCTTCCCCGGCTCACCCGTATCCTCTTCCTCCGGGTAAAAAGACGCCGAATACATCAGTGCCTTGACTCCGGCCACCATACTGCCGCCAAAATTGACTACGCCCCGGATCAGAGGAAGTCCCAGAATGGGATACTTATCCTTAATGAACTTCAGTTCGTCAACCTTTAATACGATCTCTCCCTGCTGATCCCGCACCGCAATGGCCTGCCGGAAGGGGCCGCGCATCATAATGCCCTCGATCAGTGCCTGACCGCCTATAGATGTCCGCTTTTCCTGATTTGCCACAGTCTGTTTCCTTTCTAACCCCCGCCGCTGATCCTATTATAGCGCACGCGGTATCCCAATAATGGTACTTATTGTTTGATTTCTTATTTCAGCGGCAGTTCAATGGTCACCGCACAACCGCCCTGTTCATCCGCCGCATTGGCGATGGTCAGCTTGCCGCCGTGCATGGTAACGATCTCCTCACACACCGCAAGGCCAATGCCGCTGCCCCGGGCCTTGGAAGACCCCTTGTAAAACTTCTTTTTCACCAGAGGAAGCTCTTCTTCCGGAATTCCCGGTCCAAAGTCCCGGATATGCACCGCCAGATAGTCGTCCTCCACCTGAATATCACAAAGGATCCGTCCGCCCTCACCGCCATACTTGGCGGCATTGTCCAAGATGTTCAGGAACACCTGCTTCATCCGCTCCGGGTCACAGCTGATCTCCGGCACGTCCTCGTCCGCCGCCTCATATTGCAGATCGATTCCCTCCTGCTTTAAGCGGCTGCCGTACATAAAAATGGTGTCCTCAAAAACACCCCGCAGGTCACATTGCTCTACATTCAGCTTAAAGCGGCCATCCTGAATTCGTGAAAATTCCAGCAGTTCCTCCACCAGAGATGTAAGCCGCTTGGTCTCCTTCAGCATGGTCACAATGCCCCGACGGGTCTCCACCGGGTCCATCTCATCGCTGGTCATCAGGGTCTCGCCCCAGCCGGAAATCGCCGTCAGCGGCGTCCGCAGTTCATGGGATACCGAAGACAGGAATTCCGACTGCATCTTTTCCGTCTGACTGATTTGCAGGGAGAGATTATTAATGGCCCGGGCCAGCTCCCCGATTTCGTCATCGTTTTCCGCAAATTTCTTTTGAATCTGCGTACCATAACCGCCGGAAGCAATGCGCTTGGCGGTATCCGTGATCTCCACCACCGGTGTTACAATGGAGTGAATAAAGAACATCCCCGTTGCACCCACCAGCAGAATAATGACCAGCGCAATCAGGCCCATACCGCCTGCCCACAGCATGATCTGACGATTTGCCAGCCGCAGAGACGTAACCAGCCGCAGTGCGCCCGCAGCTCGTCCGTCTGCCAGCAGGATCGGCGTAGACACCGCAAGAATCCGTTCTCCGGTCTCGGGGTCCTTTCCCTGAAAGGTGGTGATCTCCAGCCGTTTCAACGCTCCGGTCACATCCGCAGTTTTCGGCTGACTGCCGGAGGCAAGGCCGAAGGAGGAGCTGATGATCTCTCCGCTGCTGCTGAGAAACTCCAGCTCCAGATTATTTTTTCCTTCAAAATCCTGCGTAAAGCTGTATACACCGCTGTAAAACTCCTCCTGAGAAGAGCTGATATAGGTCTCAAAAAAGTCAGCCGTGGTTTTCAGCTGTGCTTCCAGTCCGCTGCGCATACAGCTGTAATAGTAACTGGAAATTGCGGCAATTCCGCAGGCCGCACAGCCCAGCACCAGAATTACCAGCAGGATCACATTGTGGGTGAGCCACCGGGAGCGTATTCCAGACTTTTTTTTCATGGCTCTCAGGCGCCCCACTTATATCCATAACCCCAGACGGTGGTGATATAGACTGGATTCGATGTATCATCCTCGATTTTAATGCGCAGTCGGCGGATATTCACGTCTACGATCTTCAATTCTCCATCGTAGTCACGGCCCCAGACCGCCGCCAGAATATCTTCTCTGGACATGGCCCGTCCCGGGTTCTGCATAAACAGCTTGACAATGGCGTATTCCACCTGCGTCAGGCGAATCTTCTGCCCCGCCTTTTCCAGCGTGCGATTGCGTGTATTGAGCACAAAGGGGCCATGGCGCAGTTCATCCGGCGAGCTGTTGGGCTCCCCGCCGATCCGGCGGTACAGCGCATCGATTCTGGCCGTCAGCTCTGCCGGAGAAAAGGGCTTGGTCACATAATCATCTGCGCCGGTCATCAGCCCGGTGACCTTATCCATTTCCTGCGTCCGGGCCGTGAGCATAATAATGCCAATGGTCTTATTGGTGGCCCGCACCGTGCGGCAGACCTCAAAGCCGTCCATCCCCGGCAGATTGATATCGAAAATCGCCACGCCGGTATCCGGATTCCGCCGCAGCTGTTCCAGCGCCTCTTCTCCGGTGCTGGCCTCAATGGCTTCATAGCCCGCCCGCCGCAGATTGATGACGACAAAGCTGCGGATGCTGGCCTCATCTTCCAAAATCAACACTTTTTTCATGACTGTTTCCCCTCTATGTCTGTTCTGTCCCCAGAGCCGCTCTCGCTGTCTGTACGTTCCAGATGGAAGCGCTCAGACACCTGCGCCACAGAAACCATGCCCTCCCATGGCTGCACCTCCGCGGGAATATCCACTGCCAGAATCATATCTGTATCGCTGTAAAGGCTGGTGAGCTTTCGCTGCTCAGCCTGTGTCTGCCGGTCTGCGCCCCAGATGGCGTATATGGTCATAATCGTATCCCCGGCCTTTTGGCTGCGCTTCCAGCGCCGGAATGTCACAGTGTGGATCGTATAGGCCGCCTGGGTCTCACTGGACTCCTCTGCGGTAATCTGCCCCCACCAGGACTCGGGCATTACAAAATACCACTTTTCGTTCCACTGATGATATGTGACGGATTTCTCTGCGGTGCTGCCGCCGGAGGTCAATCCAAACCATTCCACCGCCTGCATCTGATGTGCCGCATCCTCTGCCGGAAGGTCTACGGGACTTGGGATCTCAATGCATCCGTCCCCATCGATGTCCGTGGGGTACAGGCTTCCGCCGCTGAGGCTGGCCGTTACGGCAAGTTCACCGCAGTCCACCTGCATCAGCGCACCGTCGTTGCCCAGCACCATCACGTCCGTTGCCAGCCCCGCTTCCGTTTTCGATGTGACCAGCACCGCCGGAATGTCATCTTCCAGCGTCCCCTCCTGAATATTCAGGATATCAGAAAAGCATCCGCCGAGCACCAATTCCTGCCCCGGCTGTATCTTTCCGTCTGCAAGTGTGTAGTACACCGCCTCTGCCATTGCATCCGCACCGCCGTCTGCAATGGTAAGGATCTCCTGCCCGCCCTTCCGGTCCAGATCCACCAGCTCATATCGGCTGCAGGGCGCCGTCAGCAGCTGCTGCGCCGTTCCGCCGGAATAACGGGACACCTGAAGCGCCTGCGTCACCGCATCGCTTACCTGACAGGTGATCAGGATTTCAAGACTGCCGCTGCCGTCCAGATCCGCATATTCCACCGATCCCACCGCACTGCCAGAGCAGGGAATCTCATCCACCTTCTGGTAGGAATCCCCCTGACGGGAGAAAATCGCAGCGGATACCGTTCCGTCTTCATTGCTGCGGAAAAACGCCACCGCCTCGTCTACCCCGTCATGATCCAGATCCACTAGCTGCACCGGCTCTCGCCGGGCACCCGATGAGGGGGCATGATAGCTATAATTCTGTTCCAGAACCTCATTGAGCGCATCCTGAAGGTTATAATAATCCTCACTGGCTTCCGGCAGGCAGTAGAGCTCGTCAACACTCATCCCCGAACAGCCGCACAGCAGGCACAATGCCAGCAGCGCTGCAAGAATTTTGATCCGCCTCACGGCGCTGCCTCCCTTCTGCATTCATGTAAACATACTCTGATACAGTATATCACATTCCGTTACAAATTGGTAGCATTTTTGTGACGAATGCAGAAAGAAATCCCCGCCTTTTCCGCAAGAAAAAGCAGGGATTTTCTATTTCTCGAACCGTTATTTGGTCAGCTCCAGTGTGAAGGTAAAGGTGGTCAGGCCGTCCCGGCTGGTCACGGTGATGTCCTCCCCATGACTGCCCAGAATCGTCTTTACAATATACAGTCCCAGCCCCACGCCGGTTTTATCCATGGAACGGCTCTTATCCGATTTGTGGAACCGGTCAAAGACCAGCGGCAGCTCTTCCGGCGGAATCGTTGGCCCATGATCCGCCACACTCACCAGCGCCTTGCCGCCGGAGGTGGCCACCGTCAGCAGGAACTCCGTATTGGGCTGGGCAAACTTTACGCCGTTGTCGATGAGATTGTAGATGACCTGTGTGATGGCATCCTCATTGGCCATCACATAGACCGCCTTTTCCGGCATATCCACCTGCACATCCAGATGCTTTTCCTCGATCTTCTGCTCAAAGGTCAGAAGCGTCCGCCCAAGGGCCTCCGTCACGTCAAAGCGTGCCTTTTTGATCTCTTCTCCGGTGGATTGGAGCCGGGAAATATCCAGCATGCTCCGCACCAAACGACTCAGCCGTTTCACCTCATCAGAGACCGTCTGCATATAATAGGCATATTTTTCCTTGGGAATCGTGCCGTCCAGCATGCCATCCATAAACCCGGCAATGGTGGTCATCGGTGTCTTCAGCTCATGGCTCACATTGGAGATAAACTCCTGCCGCAGGCTCTCGCTGCGCTCCAGCGATGTGGCCATATTGTTAAAGGCCGTGGCCAGCTCCGCCACTTCCAAATCGTTGCCATCCGGATAGATCCGGGCAGAAAAGTCCCCATGGGCAAACTGCCGGGCCGCCTTCGCCAGATCCCTGAGGGTCTCCGTTTGCCGGCGCGTGATCAGTGCCATTGCCACCGTTGCTATCACCAGCACCACAATGGCAGTCAGCAAGAACAGGCTTATGATGCGGGTCATCATATCGCTCATGTCCTTTGTTGCAGTAGAGACCATCACATATCCCAGCAATGATCCGTCCGATGCTGCGTTGACCGGGACGCCGAAGAGATACCGCTCGTCAGTATATACCCCGCTGAGCACACCGGTGGCATAGGCATAGCCGTCTGCGTTGATATTTTGGAGCATATCCGTCGGCACCGTTTTCCCAACGTGGTCACAGATAAACTGATTGCAGGAGCACAGCGTCACTACGCCATTGGGATCCGTGATCAGTACATCCGTGGCCGAGACGCTGGCACCATAGCTTACCGACAGCCGAAGCTCCCAATCATCAATCTGGGCCAGTGTATTCTGGGTACTCACATAACTGCTAACCGCCTCGGCATTGGTGGAAAGGGACGCCTTTTCCTCCCGAAGCATATAGTTGTAAAACAGGCTGGTAAAGCTGCACCCCAGCAGCACAAAGCTCAGAAGGATCATCCCCGCCGTAAGCGCCAGCTGCCGTGAGAAGGTGGTTCTCATGTGCCGGACACCTCGAACTTATAACCAACGCCCCAGACTGTTTTCAGCTCCCACTGGTCGCTGACGCCCTCCAGCTTTTCCCGGAGGCGCTTGATATGGACATCCACCGTCCGGCTGTCGCCAAAGTAGTCAAAGCCCCAGACCTCATCCAGCAGCTGATTTCGGGTATAAACCCGATTCGGGCTGGAAGCCAGATGGTAAAGAAGCTCCATCTCCTTGGGGGGCGTATCCACCTTTTTACCATCCACGATCAGTTCAAAGGCATCCATATCGATAACCAGCTTATCGAACACCAGCTTCCGGGAGGTGGGCGCAGCACCGGTGGTACGCCGCAGCACCGCCTCTACCCGTGCCAACACCTCCTTGGCCTCAAAGGGCTTGGTAATATAGTCGTCAGCGCCCATCTTCAGACCGTTGACCTTATCGTTGGTCTCCCCCTTTGCGGTCAGCATAATCACCGGCGTTTTGGACTCCTGCCGAATGGTACGGAGCACCTCCCAGCCATCCATGACAGGCAGCATCACATCCAGCAGGACCAGATCCGGCTGGAGCTGGCGGAATTTTTCCACCGCCTTGCCGCCGTCCGGGGCAATTTCCGTAGTATATCCATCTTTTTCCAGATATAGATGCAGGAGATCTGCGATATTCGGGTCATCCTCCACAATCAAAACTGTATGTGCCATAACCATTCCTCCGTTCTTCTGTATAAAGCGCTCCGCTTCCCTGCGTTCCGCACGGCAGAGCCCCATGATCTTCTGGTAACATTATAATTCATTTTTTTATGGAAGCGTGAAATTTCTGTGAATAGTCACGCTTTTTTTCGGGCATCATAGGATAAAACAGCACCGTAAGGAGGGATCAAATATGCTGCTTGTCTTTCTGGCCGGCGCCATGTTCGGCGGCTTTATTGGCGTTTTAGCCCTGACCATCCTGCAAGTCAGCACGGATCGGTAAGCGCTTCTGATTCAGCACCGCCTCCGTCAGCGCATCCCCCTGATAGCACAGCTTCAGTGAGAAAAACGGTACCCGCTGATCCAGCAGCGCAAGAAAGATATCATCGCCTTCCCACTTGGGGATCTGCCGAAGCTTTTCCTTGGAGATCCACTCCAAAACACCTTCATCACATTCCCGCAGCGCTCCCGTGAATCCATCCGCCCAGAACAAGTGCATATATTCCGTCTCATACCGGTCGGAAATAAATGTCACAATGCCGCGGTATTCCATATGGGTCAGGGTCAGGCCCGTCTCCTCTTTGGCTTCCCGGAGGATACAATCCTCCGGGCTTTCTTTGTCTTCAAATTTGCCGCCGATGCCGATCCATTTATCATGGTTCAGATCATTTTTCTTTTTGACCCGGTGCAGCATCAGGTAGCACCCATCTCTCTCAATATAGCATAGTGTTGTGTTGATTCCCTGCATCGCTTCTCTCGCCTTTCTCAATCATGCCGCTCTTCCATGCAGTCCCATGTCTCACAAAATCGTGCCGAAAATGAGGGCATTTCCCCAGCCACATAGAGATGGGCTGTATCCCCAAAGGAGGCCATGCGGAAGGAGGCAGCACCCTTTCGCCGTTCCTCCGTAATCAGGGTTGTTACAGAGGCAGGTGCAGCACAGGCTCCATGCCACAGCACCATCGGGCTCACCCCCAACAGATGGCTCAGCAGTACGCACTCCAGTCCAAAGTGGCAGAACAGCACAATGGTATCCCGGTTGGGCTTCTCCGCCTCATAAATCTCTCCGTTTCTCCGGTAGCCGTGCTGTGCCAGCAGGCCGTCAAGGCCCTGCACCACCTGCCGATACGCCTCCGGCGCCCCGGCCTTCTCCATCACAGGGACGTGCATCCACGCTTCCCGGTCATAAAAGCGAGGCTCTCTGGTCCATGTGCCCGGAAGCCAATCCCATAGGGGCGTTTCCCTGCCAATATCCGTATCCATACGATTCGGCGGAAATTCCCGAAGCCATTCCAACGTTTTCGCAGATCGGTTCATTTTTTGGAGCGTTGGAGCCGCCGTATCTTGCGCCCGCCCCAGCGGAGATACATAAAAAGCTGCGATCTCCAATTGGGCCAGCCGGCAGGACAGCAGTTCCGCCTCCCGCCAGCCGGTTTGTGTCAATGTATCATGCTGATAATCCGGGTCGCCATGCCGAATAATCAATAGTTTCATCTTCTGTCACCACTCGCTTTCCTCAGGTATGAGCATAGCATATCCCCTTAAAAAGTGCAATAGCCCTTACGTCTTCAAAAGCCTACTTGACAGCCGGGATTTTCCGTGCTACCATATATGTACCCCCCGGGGGAGGGGTGTTAGAACAGGCTTCGCCTCCCCTGTCGCAAAAGGAGTTGTTTCCATGAATCAAGAAAAGCAGCAGGCTCTACAGGCACTGAAGACTGCCCGGGGCCAAATTGACGGCATTATTAAAATGATCGAAGACGGCCGATATTGCATCGACATCTCCAATCAGATTTTCGCCGCTTCCGCCATGCTGAAGCGGGCCAATTTACTGATCCTCAAGCAGCATATGAATCACTGCGTGCTGGAAGCCGCCGAGCATGGCCACGGCAGTGAAAAAATCGATGAAGTCATCGGGATTCTTTCCAAGATTCTGGACAAGTAAACAAAGGAGCATATTATGGAACAGTATCACGTTACAGGCATGACCTGTGCCGCCTGCTCCGCCCATGTGGAAAAGGCGGTAAAGGCGGTGGATGGCGTCACCTCCGTTACAGTCAGCCTGCTCACCAACGCCATGAGCGTAGAGGGCAGCGCCAGCCCACAGGCCGTGATCGCCGCAGTGGAAAAGGCCGGTTACGGCGCTTCGCTGGCCGGAGCCGCACAGGAGGAATCTGCTTCCGCCGCCGATCTGGAGGATCACGAGACCCCAAAGCTCAAAAAGCGGCTTATTGCCTCCCTGTGCCTGCTGGTTCCTCTGATGTACCTGACCATGGGGCATATGATGTGGAATTGGCCGGTACCCGAAGCATTGGCGGGAAATCATGTGGCCATGGGCCTCATTGAACTGCTGCTCACCGGCATGGTCATGGTCATCAACCAGAAATTCTTCATCAGCGGCTTTACCAGCCTGATTCACCGAGCCCCCAATATGGATACGCTGGTGGCACTGGGTGCCACCGCAGCCTTTGTCTACAGCACCTATTCTCTGTTTGCCATGACTGGCGCACAGGTAGCCGGAGATATGGACGGTGTCATGAAATGGATGGACGAATTTTATTTTGAGTCCGCCGCCATGATCCTGACGCTGATCACCGTAGGCAAGATGCTGGAGGCCCGCAGCAAGGGCAAAACCACAGACGCACTCAAAACCCTGATGAATCTCTCTCCCCAGACCGCCACCCTGCTGGTAGATGGTCAGGAGCAGGTGGTTCCCATTGGTCAGGTCTCTCAGGGAGACGTATTTGTGGTACGCTCCGGCGACAGCATTCCCGTGGACGGCGTGATTCTGGAGGGCACCTGTGCCGTGGATGAATCCGCCCTCACCGGCGAGAGTATCCCCGTGGACAAGGCCCCCGGCGCCAAGGTCTCTGCTGCCACCATCAACCGTTCCGGCTATATCCAGTGCCGAGCCACTCGGGTGGGCAAGGACACCACCCTGTCCCAGATCATTAAAATGGTCTCCGATGCCGCCGCCACCAAGGCCCCCATTGCCAAGGTTGCCGACAAGGTATCCGGTGTATTTGTTCCCATTGTCATTACACTGGCAATTATCACCACTGCCGTGTGGCTTCTGGTGGGAAAAGAGCTGGGCTTTGCACTGGCACGGGGCATTTCCGTCCTGGTCATCTCCTGTCCCTGTGCGCTGGGTCTTGCAACGCCCGTTGCCATTATGGTGGGCAACGGCAAGGGTGCCGGCAACGGCATTCTCTTCAAAACCGCCGCATCATTGGAAGCCGCCGGAAAGACCGATATCATTGCCATGGACAAGACCGGCACCCTGACCTATGGCAAGCCGAAGGTCACAGACATCATCCCCTCTGCCGACTGCTCTGAAGAAGCGCTGCTCCGTGCCGCCTTTTCGCTGGAGCAGAAGAGTGAGCATCCGCTGGCCACCGCCATTGTGGACTACGGAGCAGCGCATTCTCTGACCCCCGATCCCTCCGAGGCATTCACCGTGGCCCCGGGCAACGGTCTCACCGCAAAAATCGGAGGGAAGCTGGTGGCCGGAGGAAACCGGGCCTTTATCGAGCCAATGGCCCCCATCCCCGCCCAGCTTCTGGCGCAGGCTGACGCACTGGCCGAGCAGGGGAAAACGCCACTGTTTTTCGCCGCAGACCACACGCTGCTGGGCGTGATTGCGGTAGCCGATGTGATGAAAGAAAATGCGCCGCAGGTGGTGAAAGAACTGCAAAACATGGGGCTGGAAGTGGTCATGCTCACCGGCGACAACCATCGTACCGCCAAGGCCATCGGCGCCCAGATCGGCGTGGACACTGTCATTTCCGATGTTCTGCCGCAGGGGAAAGAGCAGAAAATTCAGGAGCTCTCCCAGCGTGGAAAGGTTGCCATGGTGGGTGACGGCATCAACGATGCCCCGGCCCTGACCCGTGCTGACGTGGGCATCGCCATCGGTGCGGGCACCGACGTTGCCATTGACGCCGCCGATGTGGTGCTTATGAAGAGCGATCTGGCAGACATCCCCACCGCCATTCGGCTCAGCCGACGGGTTCTCACCAACATCCACGAAAATCTGTTCTGGGCCTTTATTTACAACATAATCGGCATTCCGTTGGCCGCCGGTGTCTGGATCCCGCTGTTCGGCTGGCAGCTGAATCCCATGTTCGGCGCTGCCGCCATGAGCCTTTCCAGCTTCTGCGTGGTCACCAATGCATTGCGGCTGAATTTTATTGACATCCGCAGCACCAAGCACGATCACAAGAAAAAACACACCGCAGCTCCTGCCGCACCCGCCTGCGACACCGGAAGCTGCCCCGTCAAGGAGGAAACTGCTATGAAAAAAACCATTTCTATTGAAGGTATGATGTGCCAGCACTGCGTGGCGCACGTCACCAAGGCCCTCACCGGTGTTGCCGGTGTGGAATCCGTGGAGGTCAGTCTGGAAAACAACAATGCCGTTGTGGTCGGCTCTGCCGATGATAAGGCGCTGAAAGAGGCTGTCACAGAGGCCGGATATACGGTAAAGAAGATCAGCTAAACGCACCACAGCAATGGGGACGCCCTGTGAATCACCACAGGACGTCCCCAATTTTATTTTCTTTGTTCCGTTTATCCCAGATCCCGGTACAGGAAGGTCACGACCTGACCACGGGTGCAGGGATCCTTGGGTGCAAACCTTTCTGTGCTCTTGCCGGTGGTGATCCCATTTTCCGACGCCCAGAGCACGGCATCATAGTAGTAGCTTCCGCTGGAAACGTCATAGAAGGGATTGCTGGTGCTGTAGCCCGGCTTCCCCTCTGTACGCCACAGGAAGGTCACAAATTCCGCTCTGGTAATGGTGTCCTTGGGTGCAAACCTTGTGGCGCTCTTACCAGTGGTGATCCCGTTTTCCACTGCCCAGAGTACGGCTTTATAATAGTATTTTCCTTCTGCCACATCCTCAAAGGGGCAGTCGGTGCTGGTGGGCTCCGGGCTTCCCATGGCACGCCATAGGAACGTCACCACCTGCTCCCGCTTACAGGTATTGCCCGGTGCAAACAGTCCGCCCTCCACACCGTTGGTGATGTTGTTTGCAGCAGCCCAGAGAACCGGGGTGTAGTAATACTTACCGGGATCCTGAACGTCAGGGAAGGGGGAGCCCAGCGCCGGAATTTCTTCCGTTTCTGTCTCGCCGCAGGCGCTGCAGGTGCGATATTCCGTTCCGGCATTCAGGTAAGTGGCAGCCGTCTCCTCTGTCCAATCGCTCCAGTCGTGACCCAATGCTGGAACCGTATTCCCGGTGCCCGCAGTTTCTCCGCAGCGTGTGCAGCTCCAGTCTCCGCTGTAGCCTTCAGTGGTACAGGTGGCTTCTACCACATTCTGAAGCGCATAGCTGTGCCCCAGCGCATTTGTTTCATTGCGGTACTCCTCTTCGCCGCATTCACAGCGATAGATATCATAGCCTTCCTCGGTGCAGGTAGGCGCCACCGTCTCCACGAACGCAAATTCATGGCCTGTGCTCGGGATCTTCTTCTGCTGCACGGCACCGCAGGATGCGCATGTGCGCTCTTGCAGCCCATCTTCTGTATCCGTGGCCTCCCGAACAGTCTTCCAGTCGCTCCAGCTGTGGCCGGCGGCGGGAATCGGCTCGGTTCTTGTGGTGCCGCAGGCCGTACAGGTATAGGTCTTTGTGCCCTTCACCTCACAGGTGGGCGCTGTAGTGATTTTCCCTTCGTCATAGGTATGTGCCAGCTTGCGTATCGTCCGGCCCTTTTTTATCGTTGTGCCGCAGACCTTGCATACCTCGTCGCCGGTGTAGCCCGCTTCCTTGCAGGTGGCCTTCTTGGCGTTCTTCAGTTCACTGTCATGGCCAAGAGCCTTTGTATAGCTATTCTTATCAATTTTGGCCTTTTCGCAGCCACTGCACTGATATTTTGTATATCCCTTTTGGGTGCAGGTGGGTTCCACCACTACCGGGTTGACATAATTATGAGTATGTTCTGCTGGTGCCATATCCATATACAACTCTGTTGTATTATTCAGCTCATTCCATTCCTCGGTATCGCTGCTGATGGTAAAGCCAATTTGAACATCCGTTGTATCGCTATAGATTGGCCGGGTGATGGCCGCAGACAGCAGTGTGCTCTCGCCCTGATTCAGCTCGCCAATGTCGATCTCACCGAGCGTCTCTGCTCCATAATACACCTTCAGCTTTCCGGAGGCCGGAATGACGCTGTTGTTGCGGACATTGACCAGCACGCTGTATGTATCTCCCACATGCAGCAGCTCTGCATGTGCAATTTCCAGATCCGCAGTGCCCGCAGTGAGCTCTACGGAATTGTTCTTATCCTGCATATCATTGTCTGCCGTAACTGTTGCGGTGTACTTCTTCTGGTAGTCCGCTGCACCAAGTGCCGGTACCGTCAAAGTCAGCTCCGTTTCCTGTCCTGCCGCCAAAGCATCCTCGACCTTCTGCTCTGCAACAGTTTTCCCATTGCAGGCGATCGTGACCGAGTATTCCGTGACCTTCGTATCTCCGTTGTTCTTTACATCCACCACAATCGGGAAGTCCTCACCGGAGGCCGCCGCTTCTTCATCGGCTGCTGCACTTGTGAGCTGCAGATCGGTTGTGTGCTCTATGGTCATCCACGACAATGTGCATACGTCTTCCACCGCATCCTCGGATATCGTCACGTCTGCCTGTACTGCCGCAAGATATGTCTTGCCGCCGATTTCCGCCGCTGCATAGCTCTGGAGATAGCCGCTCTGCTCGGTCACGCTGACCGGCTCCTGCCAGCCATTGTCATAAACCATTGTATAGAGGTTGGAGTTGCTTTCCTCTGCGTTTCTCAACATGATCCGGTCAGAAAGTGCAATAAATCCGTCGGAGAACGCTGTGGACTCTACCACCGTCCGTTTTGCAGTGCCATCGAATGCATAAAGCCCATTTTCATCCGCCCATATGATCTCTTCCTTTTGGGAATCCGGGAGCTTTGCCATCTGAATTGCTGCCACTGCGCAGTCTTCACCGAGCGTCTGTTTTTCTCCCTTCAGGCCCGTAAACAGCGTCAGCTGGCTGCCCTGTGTGTTGCGGTCATTGTCCTGATCTGTCGCCACAGCAATGCACAATTCGCCGTTTACTTCGCCAGCTGCCAAGCTGACAACTGCATTCATGCCCTCCGCAAGGGTGCTTGCCTTCGACCAGGTTCCGTCCTTCAACTGTGCATATACCAGACAGTTGGTAGCATTCTGCCCCAGCATATTGCTGGTATCTTCGTTGGAGATCCATACAGCCGTGGGAATCCCATTGGCCATGCAGATCACAGGGGCATAGGCATAGATCCCGGATACGGACAGATCCGTTACATTCTCAAACCCCATGGTATCTGTGGAAAACTTCGCCGCTGTAATCCCCTGTGCTGCCGCATAGTCTGCAGCTGTAACATCGTCCGTCCATTCCTGATTCGCATTTTGATAGATGACATACAGGGTTCCATCTGCAGCAGAAGCCAGCTTTGCAGCGCCGTCTGCCGTTGTATTGTCCGGATTCACCGGCTTGGGCTGGCTCCACGCTCCGTTGGAATACACCGAATACACCAGCTGAGCTGCATTTGCCGTTGTTCTTGACGTATCTGCTCGGGTCCATACCATCACCGGGGTTCCATTTGCTGAGCCGATCACCGGCTGCATATTGCGGTAGGTGTCCGTTTGCAGAGGCGTCAGCTGATTTTGGGTGTTCTCATCCTCTATGCTCATCAGGGAAATTCCGCCGTTTTCTCCCAGCCACTCTGACTCTTCCTCCAGATAACTCAGGTCAGACAGCTGATAAGCGTCCTGGTCTGCCTCACTTCCCACCGCCGCCTCGCTTCCGGGAAGCATCCGCGCACGGGCTACGCTGGAAGAGGAATACAGATGCCATGTGTTGTAGGCAAATGGCCGGGCATATTCAAATGGTCCCACATACGCCTTCACCCCCAGCTCGCCGGTTAAATCGACCTTTCGAACAAAGGGGTCCCGGAGGAACGCCATATCCAAAGCCACCTTTGCCGATCCATAGGCGCCAGCACCGGCAACCTTGCCAACACCCACGCCGCCGAATGCCTTCAGGGCAAGAGAAGTGCTCACCGGGATTTCCCCTATCAGCGTTGCCTTTTCCCAGTCATAGCTAACTTTCGCTCCGGCCTGCGCCGTAAATTCGCCGCTGATCTGCACCGTTACAGGTACCACAACGACCCATGTTGTAAAGCCGAAGGTCTTTGTGGACGCCTTGCAAAGCACATAAATTTCTCCCGTGGCGGTGGTGCTTCCGATATCACACTCCCCATATCCCACCACGTTTACCTTTACACTGCCGCCGGGCAATGCAAAGTCCGGCTCCATCTTCATCAGCGAATTCATCAATTGGGTGTCCCGCTTGCCAAGTGTAGCATTGGCCTTGGTCACCTTTGCCAGACTATCCTTAAAGTCCGCAAAGCGCTCCTTTTTTTCCGCATCGTTGCTTCCGCCGACGATTTTTGCGTTGAATCCAATATAAAATTTATCCTCTGTCACTTCAACTTCCACCGGCAGCAGTGGCAGGTCGCCGATGCTGAATGTACCGCCGCCCAAAAAGGGAACATTGTCTTTTGCAGTAAATTTGATTTCATCCCCCAGCTTGATGCCGGTTGCTTTGTTATACTCGTTTTTCGTGAACGTCAGATTGATGGGCGTGTCAACCTCGGTTCCATCGGCGCCGATCGTGCGGATCAGGCAGCCGCCGCCGGCTGCAAAGCCATCGTCCACATTCAGCGAAAAGCTTCCGTCTGCGCTGTCGGTGATCTTATTTTCATTCTGCCAGAGCTGATACGACTGCACCTTGTCCGGATCGATGGCCTGGCAGGAAATGGTGAAATCGCCCGAGGTCAGATCGCCGATCAAATTACCGCTGTTTTTGAGGTTCAGTGTCTTGACTCCGGTCAGCAGATTTGTAGAATCCTTGTATTTGGCATAGCG
>ERZ773103.1475-NODE-1475-length-24858-cov-5.730718_pt1 | contig 24858 bp, 21 predicted proteins | sample MGYA00511118_ERZ773103 | MGnify/ENA primary metagenome ERZ773103 (study PRJEB29015, sample SAMEA2737821) | human gut metagenome | biome: human gut; feature: human-associated habitat; material: faeces | place: China | collected 2012 ... | reverse complement strand
ATCCGATCGCTACCGCAAACGAAAGAGACCAGATCAGTGCACCGCTGATGTCACGTTTTGCAGTAATTGAGATCCCGGACTATACTCCAGAAGAGAAAAAAGTAATTTTTTCAAAATTTTCATTGCCGAAAGTTATGAAACGTATGGGAATGAGTGCAGAGGAGTGTATTATCAAAGATGATGCCCTCGATGCGATCATTGAACAGTATGCAGACACAACGGGTATCCGTGATCTTGAGCAGGCAGCAGAACATATTGCAGCACATGCACTGTATCAGATTGAAGTCAATCATGTAAAACAGGTTGTGTTTGACGCAGAGATGGTACGTAAACTGGAAGAAAAATAAAGATTATATCATGAACAAAAGCAGTTCATGTTCAACATTCGCCGTTCGTCAATCGTGCAAGACACGTTGACTCACTTGCGCTCATTATATCATAATACCGATCCCTGAAAGTTGGATTTCAATACAGATGCTTTTTATGCAGGATTTTGTCCTGTAAAAGTAAGTGTCTGTCGGAAATCTGACTGCAGAGGTCGGTATTTTTTTATGTAAAAATCGACTTGACATATATAGACAGCCGATATATGATTTTGATATCAGATATATAGATAGTCTATATAAAAAACAAAAAGCGAAACAGCAGAGGGTTTTATAAAAAATTGAAAACGATTCATTGTGGATCTGCTAAGATACCGTGCAGGCTTTGCAGATGAAGGAATGGAAAAAGGTATCGCTTATGAACTATGAAAATGATGTATAACAGCCATTGAGAAGATGAACTACAGATAACTGCAGTGGCAAGTAAGATGGTCGATATATATGTTGTAGAAGATAAAGGAGAATGCAGAGTATATGAGTATAGATAAAAATCTGGTGCAGGGAAGTATGGCTCTGATGCTACTTTGGCTGCTGGAAACAAAAGATATGTACGGATATGAAATGATAAGCGTACTTCGGGAAAAATCAGAAAATGTATTTGAATTAAAGGCAGGGACGCTGTATCCTCTGCTTCATTCTCTGGAAAGCAAGGGCTATGTGATTTCCTATGAGGATGCGTCTTCCGGGAAGACACGGAAATATTACCAGCTGACTCCGGCGGGGAAAAAACATGTGAAAGCAAAAAAAGAGGAATGGAACGCTTATCAGAAAGCAGTAGCAAATGTTCTGAGTTTTCAATAATAAAAAAATGGAGATTCCAGAAAAGGACCTTATAGAAATATAAGGGATAAAATTGGGAATAAATAAGATGTTTAATTTCATAAAAATTTGCAACAGGTGTTATTTGATGTATATATAGAAAACAATTTTTCAATTTTTAAAGCTACTTAAAAAATTAATCGGATTTCTATATTGCAGTAGAAAAGGAGTAATGTTTTTTGATTGAGAAGCAACATATGGATGTAAAGGAATATCTGCACCTGCTGGGAGAACAGATACAAAATCCCAATGCAAGGCGCAGTGTATTAACAGAAATAGAAAATCATATAGAAGAGCAGGCGGAAGAATATGAAGCTCATGGCATGGAAGCGGCACAGGCCCGTCAGGAAGCAGTAAAAGAAATGGGAGACCCTATCCGCGTCGGCCTGGATCTGAACCGTTTACATCGTCCAAAATTTCCAACGGGCATGTTTCTCCTTGCCCTTGGATTGATGGTGTTTGGGATCATCATGCAGGGAATTCTTTTTCAGTATGCGGATGCACCGGCAATCCAACAGGGGTATCTTGGCAGGACGATTTGCTATAACTTTTTTGGAATCGGCATTATTTTACTGTTTCTGTTTGGAAATTATATGTATCTGACTCGATGGGCATATGTTCTGTATCTGCTTTTTCTGGCAGCAGAAGTGCTGCGGAATCCTTTGCTGACGATGGCTGGTGGAAACGGCTGGTGGATTTCTGTTCCAGTTTTACAGAAATATGCAATAGGGTATTATATGTGGATGTTTTTCCCTATCGTTTATGCGGTGCTTTTGTACCGATTGCGTGACAAGGGTGGAAAAGGAATCTTATGTCTGCATCTTTTGACAGCGGTTGCTTTTGGATATGAGCTTGCTTTTTCCGGCTGTATTACAGGTGTCGCAGAAAGTCTGTGTTTGTCTACGATATTATTGTTTCTGGCAGTTTATCGTGGAATCATAAAGGGACCGAAACGGAAACGTTATCTGCTTGCTTCTGTATATCCGATTCTTGTGGTAGCAGGAATTGCCGGGCTTTTTCTACGACAGAGACCGTCCTATCTGTTGCAGCGGATCTTCGGAACTTTTTTCCTGAAAGATGAGTTGAATTACGTTTCCAGCAGTATCCGACAGACGGATTTCTTGCAGATGAGTCTGTTTGGCGGTGGTACGGTCAGCGGGACGCTTCCGAAAGGGGATCTGTATTCCACTTATCTGGCGCACAGCGTATTCCTGTGGTTTGGCGTTGCGACAGGCATCATTGTGATTGCAGCGCTGCTGGTGTTTGCGGGTCTTGCCCTTTATAAGTCGTTGAGGCAGAGCAATCGTGCGGCATTTCTGATCGGTTCCGTGTGCAGCATGGGGTTATTGCTGCGTATCGTAGTCTATATCCTGATGAACTTTGGCTTTGGGATTTATTATACGGTGTCGGTGCCGTTTCTTACCTATGGATTTGTGAATTGTGTGGTAAATGCGGTGTATGTGGGAATCCTGCTCTGTATTTTCAGAAACCAGGATGTGCTAGACGAGCGTTGCATGCCGGAAAGCAGACATGCTGTGAGAAAACATTCTGTAGATGTAAAAAGACTAATGGAAAAAATGTTGGACTGAGTAATATATGGCAGGTATTACTTGTGTTGATTTCTGCTCAAGAGTAAAACTAATAAGGAAAATTCTTTTAGAGTTAGAAAAACGAATCGAAAAGAACTATGACGAAAATAAGATAATATTAGGTTTCATCAGGCAGAAAAGTAAAATCGAAGTTACAAATTTCCTGTGGATGCGGGAAAGGAAAACGGAGAGAGGGGCATCCTGTATATTGTAATAAAATAACAGGGTAACAGGTAAATGATATGAGAATGACAGATGTGATTTCCATCGGGAAAAGTTATCTGGCGCTCGGCATTTTGTGTGCCGTTGTGATTGTTGCGCTGGTTTTTGTGGGATATAAGTTTATCTATCAGAAAAAGATGAAGGGACAAAAGAAACTGAGCTGGATAAAACTGCTCTGGCTGGTAGCGATGATTTGCTACTTGTTGGTTGTCTGTGGCGCGACGCTGCTTCGCGTGGGAGATTTTTATCATGGCATGCAGATGCAACCATTGTTTGCGTCCTATCGGGAAGCCTGGGCAGAATTTGCAGTCAGAGACTGGAGAAACCTGATACTGAACATTCTGATGTTTGTGCCTTTTGGATTTCTGCTGCCCGTTGGAATCCGCAAAATGAGGGTGTTTTGGAGAACATATCTCTGCGGATTTATCGCGACTTTGGGTATTGAAGTGATTCAGCTGGTATCCGGCAAGGGAATCTTTGAATGGGATGATATTTTAAATAATACCGTCGGAACGATGATTGGATATGGAATCTTTTCGATCGTGTATGCGTTGTGGCAGAGTGTGACAGACTTTTATGATTTGGGTATTGAAAAACAACGGAAGATAACGTTGAAAGCCTCCAGAATTAGAAAAAATGGTCTGCGTAAAAAGACGAAAGTAATCTGCTGCCAGATTCCACTGATCATTGTGTGTGCGGCATTTGCCTCTATGTTCCTGATTTATCAGAAACAGGAATTTGGTAATCTTACCATACAATATATGACAAAGATACCTTCTTCTGATCTGCAGGTTCATACAGAACAGTCGTATTCCGATACGGCATCAGAAGCAGATATTTTTTACATCAATCAGTTTGATCAGAAGCAGACGAAGGAGCGGGTGCAGGCATTTTTTGAAAATCTTGGAGATCAGATCGATGACTCCCGGACGGATCTGTATGACGAAACGGCTGTCTATTACAGCGAAAACGAAAAAGGTTTTTGGATGGATTATAATGGCGGAACATATTCTTATACGGATTATGAAACGTTGTATGCAGAAGATGAGTCAGAGGGAGAATCCATTGTGAAACCAGTAACTGATGCGGACGAGTCAGAAGTTCGAACTGTTCTTGAAACATATGAGATTCAACTTCCGGAAGGGGCGGTGTTTGAAAATCAGGGAGACGGTTCTTATGCTTTTTCCTGTACACAGGTTGTATCGGGTCAGACGATCTATGATGGCGCATTGACCTGTCAGTTATATTCCAATGGAAAAATGGGTACGATCAGAAATAATATTTATAAAGGAACGTATGTAAAATCATGCCCGATCATTTCCGAAGAAGCAGCGTATGAGCAGATCAAACAGGGGAAGATGCATTTTTATGAGGATGGTACAGCATCCTATGATATAACGGTAGGAAACGTTTGTCTTGTATATCAGAAAGATTCTAAAGGGTATTATCAGCCAGTGTATCAGTTTGATGCAGTGATCAATGGAGAGGGGGCAAATATCTGGATCGCAGCACTGAAACATTAGAGGAATAAAAAATACCGTGAAACAGATGTATTTAAAATAAAGGCAAGGAAATGGGAAAATCCGGGATGTTATGAAAACAGTCCGGATTTTGTCTTGTAACTTATTTTAAACATCGGTATAATGAATAAGAATAATAAAAGCAGTCATAAAAAAGAAACAGAAGAAGGACATGGTTCTGTTTAGTTACCCCCTGCGCGATTCGCGGCCGACTGCCTGGGGAAAGGACGTATATGAGAAAATTAGGGAAGGCTGTAGACCTGACGGTTGGGAATCCTGCAAAACTAATCCTTACTTTTGCGATTCCTATTTTTTTGTGTAATGCATTGCAAATCCTATACAGCCTGATCGACACGAAGATCGTAGGATATGCGTTGGGAGAAAATGCGCTGGCTGCCGTAGGAAGCGCTTCGCCGTTACAGTCATTGCTCGTAGGATTTCTGTCAGGAACAACAACGGGATTTTCCATTATCATAGCCCGGTATTTCGGTGCTGAGAAAAAGCAGGATGTAAAGAAATCTTTTATGTCTGCCATTTTGCTTGGGATGGGGCTGACGTTGCTGCTGGTCATCCTGTTAGCAATCTTTTTAAAACCAATTCTGCACCTTTTAAATGTTCCGGATGAGCAGTTCCCAAGGACCTATATTTTTATGTTTATCGTACTGTGGGGCATGCTTGCAACAGCCATGTACAATATTTTAGCGGCGAGTCTGAGGGCAATCGGAGATTCCATTACGCCACTGATCTATTTGTTTGTATCCGTTGTGTTAAATATCGGACTGAATTTCCTTTTTATCATAGGAATTGGCATGGACGTGGAAGGATCGGCGCTTTCGACAGTGTTGGCACAGGTTATCTCGGTTATTCTGTGTGCGATCTATATCCGAAAAAAATATCCGATCTTTCATCTGAACAGACAGGATTGGATGATAGATGGGAAAATGCTTTTGCAGCTTCTGAAAGCCGGATTGTCTATGGGGGCCATGAACTCTCTCGTCTGGTTCGGCACGCTGGCGTTACAATGTGCCATCAATACGCTGGGAACATCCATTATCGTAGCCCATACTGCAGCCAGAAAGATGACAGAAATCCTGTTTCTGCCACTGATTGCCCTGGGCAATGCTATGGCGACTTTTACCGGACAGAACCTTGGCGCAGGAAAATATGACCGTATCCGAAAGACGATGTTTCTGACACTCGGCATCTGCTGGATTTGGGATGTGTGCGCGATACTGATCTGCATTTTTGCATCTGCACCGATTATTCGTTTCATCGCAAGTACTGCGAATACGGATGTCATTTACTGGGGTAGTACTTATCTGCGAGTAGATACACTTTTTTACTTTGTATCTACACCAATCACAATCATCCGAAATACGATGCAGGGCTACGGCGATCACGTTACACCGATCATATCCAGTGGCATTGAAATGGTAGGGAAAATGGTTATCGCCTTTTTACTGGTACCGATTCTACATTACTGGGGTGTTATCTGGGCGGAACCGATCATCTGGATCCTGATGCTGATACCGCTTGTTGTGCAGGCAGCGCGGAATCCGATATTGAAAAAGAGTGGGAAAGCTTAAAAATAAATTTCAGAGTTTGGATTCTATGGAAGAAATAGAATTAAGAAAAAAATTTAAATCAAAAATATGTCTGCAAATTTTGGAGGATCAGATAGAATATAACTATCGTTTTATGGCTGATAAATGTATTAAAATACTGAAATTTGTAGATGTTCTAAGGAGATTATAAAAAAATGAGGGAATCATTTAATTCAAGATGGGGATTCATCTTGTCCTGTATCGGTTCTGCCGTAGGAATGGGGAATATCTGGATGTTTTCCACCAGAGTTTCCTTGTATGGCGGCGGAGCGTTTTTAATACCATATATTATTTTTGTAATACTCATCGGTTCTACCGGAGTTATCGGAGAGATGTGTTTTGGCCGTGCGACCAGATCCGGTCCGATCGATGCATTCGGCAGCGCCTGTGAGCAGCGGGGTAAGCGAAAAGCTGGAGAGGCGCTGGGACTTATTCCTGTCGTTGGTTCTATGGCAATGGCCATTGGTTATACCGTAGTCATGGGCTGGATCTTAAAATATGCCGTTGGCTCCTTTACCGGATCGACACTGGCTCCGGAAAATGTAGAAGACTTTGGCGCAACTTTTGGGAGCATGGCTTCTGCCTTTGGAAATAATGGGTGGCAGATTGCGATCCTTTGCATTACTGCGGCAATTTTGATGTTTGGTGTCGGACGTGGAATTGAGACTGCAAATAAGGTTATGATGCCGATCTTTTTCTTTTTATTTGTAGGACTGGGCATATATATTGCTTTTCAGCCTGGAGCAGGCGCAGGTTATCATTATATATTTCGCGTAGACCCGGTGGCGCTTGCAGATCCGAAAACATGGATCTTTGCTTTGGGGCAGGCCTTTTTCTCTCTGTCTGTAGCAGGAAACGGAACGTTGATCTATGGTTCCTATCTGCCGGATCATGAAAACGTCCCTGCGGCAGCTGGACGGGTAGCGTTTTTCGATACACTGGCTGCGATGCTTGCGGCACTCGTGATCATACCTGCCATGGCAACGACAGGTGCCCAGTTAGATCAGGGCGGCCCAGGATTACTGTTTATCTATCTGCCGAATCTGATCAAGACAATGCCAGGTGGAAAATTGATTATTATTATTTTCTTTGTAGCAGTCTTGTTCGGTGGACTGACTTCCCTGATCAATCTGTATGAGGCTCCGATCGCAACGGTTCAGGAGAAATTTCATCTCGGAAGACGGGCATCCTGTTGTATCGTTGGCGCCGTTGGACTGGCTGTATCTCTTTTGATCCAGGGAATCGTATCCGGTTGGATGGATGTGTTGTCCATCTATATCTGCCCTCTTGGCGCAGGTCTGGCTGCCATTATGTTTTTCTGGGTGTTCGGGAAAAAATATGTGGAAGCGCAGGTCAACAAAGGCAGAGAAAAGCCGTTTAGCAAATTGTACTATCCGATCTGTAAATACTTGTATGTAGCGGTATGTTTTGTGGTGCTGATCCTTGGAATTGCGCTGGGTGGGATTGGATAAGAAATGTGCCCTCTTGGATAAGCAGTCAGGATAACAAAACTGTTTATCTGAGAGGGCATATATTAATTTCAAAGAGATCCGGGAATTTTTATACTTTTTTCTTGACCAGACATCGTTTTTTGAAAAATGAAATACCGTAACAGAGAATATCATCATAATCATCGGCATATTCGTCAGCATACATTTTATCATTGATCTGTTGAAGTGCGGCATTACAATCAGCATCCATACGATTCAATTCTCTGGAATATTTGGCTTCAAAGATAGCAATACGTCCATTGGCAGCATCATGTACAACGATATCGCTGCGTCCTTCGCCATGTTCTTTGTTGGATTCTACCATATATCCTGCACCGGTAAATATTCCTGCAAGAAAAGCATGGTAAAAATCTTCACAGTAATCATGGTAGCTGATCGTTTTCCTTAAAAGTTTGTTCATTTCTTGCGTAATTGTTTCAATGTTGGCTGTCCAGACGGCATGAAACAAAGCATTTCGGTTCCAGCTTCTGGCAGTATCCTGAAACCAGGTTTTGACAGTTGTTTCAAATATTTCCCTGATCTCAGCATTTGGTATAGTAAGTGCGGAAAATCCATCCGGCAAAGGTGCAGAAAGTTCATCGTCCGGTACACGGGTCAGATAGCCGGTCAGATAAAGAATATTCCACAGATTATCCTCAGACGAATGCAGATAATCATAGGTCAGAGTTTCATCAATCCGCTGTGAGATGTAGCCATTGGTCAATAACGTTTCCAGCTTTTGGGTAATCGAACTGCCGGCATAATCGATAAAAGATCGGATAATCGCATTATCACTGGTATTTTTCCAGTAGCTGGCAGGTTTTGCCTGCGGATCACGTTGAAGGTCACGCAGGTAATTCATAACATCCCATGGACAGTAAATATCCAGATTGCCAAAATGGTATCCATCGTACCAGGATTTTATCATTTCTTTATGTTCCGAAATGTCTGCATTCTTCAAAATCCGGTCAACATCCTTTTGTGTAAAACCAAAATATTCATTCAGGTAAGAATGGGTAACCGTGTCAGCAACAAAATTATTCGTACCGGTAAAGATACTTTCCTTTGCAATGCGCAGACATCCTGTAACAACAGCAAATTTTAAAGCGGTATTATTCTTGAATGCCTGCATGATTCCCTTCATGACATCGAGCATTTCCGGATAATAATCATGACTGCTTGCTTTTGCAACAGGAACGTCATATTCATCCATCAGTAAAATGACCGGTCGTTCATAATGCGACTGCATGGCGCAGGTCAGTGTCAGAAGACAGTTTTTGATATCTGCCAGAGAACCATTCGTGCGTGCAAGGCGTTCCAATATCTGACGGTCATAAATGGATATTTTTTCACTGGTCAGAAGATAGGAATGTTCCACACAGAGTTCTGCAATCACGGAACAAAGCATATCGTAGGCACTGGTAAATGTCAGCCCGTCCACTTGTTTAAAAGTAATAAAAAGTGTGGGGTACTGGTTCATCCAACTTTCGCAGAGAGAGATGTCTTTTGCTATTTCCAGATCTCGGAATAAATCGCGACTGTCTTTTCGGATGTCAAAAAATTCAGACAGCATACGCATGCCCAGTGTTTTGCCAAAACGGCGTGGGCGGGTAATGAGCGTGACTTCAGCTGGTTCATCATTTAATAATTGCCGGATCAGGTCTGTTTTATCTATATAGTAATAATTGGATCTGCGGATCTTAGCAAAATCTGAAATGCCGACAGGAATCTTGATTGGATTCATGTATTGCGGTCCTTTCTTACAAAAGATGTAAAAGTATGTTCGTGGTTCCTATATTAAAACGAACAAATGTTATGATTTTATTATAACATATACATTTGGCTCGTGATACTGTGAAAAACAAAAGAATCAAATGAACGATACATATAATTGCTGAATAATAAACACATACCATAAAACGTCTATCTATGATATACTTACGATAAGAGACGGTAAAAGTAACTACCATTGTCAGATTGACAGATGTATCGATTACCGGCAGTAAATGGGAGGAACTGATGGCATACAGCAGTACAAAGATTGATTATGAATACAATACATTATTAATCTGATTCAGAATATTGTTACACCAGATGAAGATGCAGCAGAACTTACGCCGGAAGAGCGAATGAAACTGATCACTGAGGTAAAACAGTATGTAGATGAACTTCGGAAAGACAATCCTAAGGTTGCGGAAATTATGTCAAATCTGATCGATGAGATTGAGGTGGACGAGAATAAATACAGAGGGCAGTCTATTTTAAATATTGTTGAAAACATGAAGTATGCCTGTATTGATAAAGTGGTCACTGATTTTTGCGTAGAGTGGTATGCGTCTAAAGAAGATGTGATGTACGCAGCAATGCATTATCGAAATGGAGAAATTCCGAATGAAAAAGTGATCAAAGATACGATTAATTATCAGCAGTACAAGACCGTGCAGGAAAAGGCGATGCCTAAATTTAAATATTATACACAGTGTATAGCTGAGTTGCGGAAAACATTAGAAGAGGAAATAAAGCCATTGGTCAGCATGAAATAGGATCTGCTAAATATGGCATTATGTTTATATCAGCGTAAGTGATTTCGGGAAAGGAAGGTATCTTATGCAATATGGTATAGACAATGCACAACTTTTTTATGAATACTATCAGCAATGGATAGAGGTATATAAAAAAGGGGCAATTCGAGAAGCAACAATGGCGAAGTATCGGATGACGCAGAAATGGGTCAAGCAGCTTGCTCCGGAAATGAAAGTCTCAGATTTGACCAGAACTGCATATCAAAAACTTTTGAATGACTATGCAAAAGAGCATGAAAGGCAGACAACATTAGATTTTCATCATCAATTAAAAGGCGCTATGTCTGGGATGAGGTAAAAGGAACAAGTTATGTTTTTAGATAGTGTTGATCTAATAAGCAGGAAAGGATTTTATAGAGAAGACAGATGAAAATTGAAAGTATTATAAATATAATCTGTTCTATAGCGGCATTAATATCAACAATTATAATAGCTGTTATTCAATATAAACAAACTCAAAAAATGAATTTTCTAGAGAAGCAATGGAATCAACGAGATGAAGAAAGACGTGTAGAAGAAGTGAAATCAAAGGCGCTAACATTTCTTTCCGAAAATTCTGAATATCGTGATTTGATTCCTTTATGTGTAATGGCTGCTATGTATGATGACATGCATTGCTATCATCGTAAAATGTATAGAGACTTTTGTTGTTTTACAAAAGAAATACAAAATGAAATTTTAAAATTTTGTAAGTTAGATTTATGTGTAGAATGTATACAAGATTTTTTTAGAGTATGTTGCAAGGCAGTAGTTGATGTATGTGAACAATATTTCCCAGAAGATATAGATATTTTTTATGATGGTGGAAAATATATTGAGCGTAGTGTGACTAGATATGGGGAAAATACGATTCCGATTGATAGGATTCAATATGAACCTTCTTATATGCATGGTACATTTGGAAAAAGCTTATGGAAAAATTTTGATAAAACTTCTACATATGAAATGGCTATTATAGATATATTATCAGATGCTTTTAATAGCAATGATCCCAAAAACACACCGATAAAAGCTTTGTCACAGATATATGATTTTCGAGACGTAGAAGAAATAGAGGCCTGTCAGTTTGCAACTACAATCGCAAAATATGTTGCAATATATAATCCAAAAGTAAAAACAACAAATAAATTTTATGGCTGTGTGGAGGATGGTTCATGGACTATAAATACGATGGAAGATTTATTTCTATTTGCTATGTTTGAAATATATATAAATTTAGTTGTTGACTAGAAAATCATAGAAGGATATGCAGGTAATATATTCTATATAAGCATAGTAAGAAAGAAGTGTTGGATAGTCGCAGAAAGGAAGTGATGGCATGCTGAATATTTTTTATGGAGACATGAAAGACGCTGTATATAATACAGCATCTTATTTTAAATTTGATTATGAAGATGAGTGGATTACAGATCCTTTTGTGAAAGAAATGATCTTGGACGTGGACAAGTCTGTTGTTTTGGACAGTGGTGTAATAGACAGTCCTGTTTTAGGAAAAATACCGCCAGTTGGTTTGTCAGGAGGAGTAAAAACATTAATTCTGGTTAAGTTTGAAAAGGATAAAATTTTTAATGCATCTACTTGTGGGGATAATTGTGCAAGGTGGTTATTGAAAATTGCTGAATCAGAAGATCGAACGGTTAATCTTCGCCATCTAATGGATTTTGGGGAAGATTCTTTTACGGTTCGTATTTTGAATACAAATCAGATTGTTCATTCTATGAGAGAATTGGTGCCGATAGCTGGGGAGTTTGTTTAGTGGGGGTGTGGATAGATGAAGGGAAAGCATAGGATTATTATTTCTACAAAACGTATAAAATATGATTTTGAGATACGGAGAAATCTGACTGTAATTCGTGGAGATAGTGCAACAGGAAAAACGACACTTGTAGATATGATACGAGATTATGTGAACAATCCATCGGGAACACCGGTTGAATTAAGCTGTGATAAGAAGTGTTATGTTTTAGAAGGATCATTTTGGAAAGAACAGTTGTCAGCAATGTTTGATAGTATCGTATTTATTGATGAAGGAAATGATTTTATTAAAACGCAGGAATTTGCAAGTGCAATTCAGGAAACAGATAATTATTATGTCATTATATCCAGAGAATCTCTTCCTACATTGCCTTATAGTGTGGAAGAAATTTATGGGATTCGTACTTCTGGAAAATATGGTACTTTAAAACAAAGCTATCATGAGTTTTACAGAATATATGGTGTTGATGTATATCGTAAAAATATAGAGCCGGAGGTTGTCGTTACAGAGGATAGTAATTCTGGATACCAGTTTTTTGATAATATATGTAAAGAAAATATGTTAAAGTGCGAATCAATGAATGGAAAATCAAATGTTTTTCATTTCCTGAATCATCATAAAGATGAAAATGTACTGGTAATTGCTGATGGTGCTGCATTTGGTTCAGAAATTGACAGAGTATTACAGTTGATAAAAAACAGGAATGATATTGCTATATATTTACCAGAATCATTTGAATGGCTGATCTTGCACTCTGGAATATTAGAAAATAATGTCATAACTAAAATCGTAGATAGTCCATACGAATATATAGAAAGTCAGGAATATTTTAGCTGGGAAAGATTTTTTACGGCATGTTTAAGTAACGAAACAAAAGGAACCTATCTTGCATATGCAAAGAAAACGTTAAATCCGGCATATCTGACGAAAAATGTTGAGACAGAAATTCTTTCACAAATGGATAAAATTAATCTCCATTGGAAAACTGAAAATCTTGAATAAAAAAGACTGATTTTGATAAGCAGTTGAACTGTTCTAAAAGTTAGAAGTGAAAATCTAACGATTGTGGGAATAGTACCATCTTGTTATCAAAATTAGTCTTTTTTATATAATATGTTCTTTCTAACGTTACCTACTCCGCCAACCCCAGCATATCCTGAAAGAATCCCGGATAGGAGATGTCCACGCAGGAGGCATCGGAGAAGGTTGTTTCGCCATCAGCATTTATGCCGGCTACGGCAAAGGACATGGCGATGCGGTGATCCATATGGGTCTGGATCAGTGCACCGTGAAGCGATTTCCCACCGCGTATGATCATGCCATCGTCAGTCGCTTCGATATCGGCACCCATGGCTTTTAAGTTTTCGGTTACTACGGCGATACGGTCAGATTCTTTGACTTTCAGTTCCTGCGCATCTTTGATGATCGTGGTGCCTTCGGCAAAGCATGCCATGACTGCGATGACCGGAATCTCGTCGATCAGTGTCGGAATCAGGTCGCCGCCTACTTCGGTGGCTTTCAGATTGCTGGATTTAATAAGCAGATCTGCTACCGGTTCGCCGGAAACGGTACGCTCGTTCAGCAGTGTTACATTGCCTCCCATAGCTTTTGCAACCTGCAGGATGCCGTCACGGGTCGGATTGGTACCCACATTCTGGATTAGGATTTCGGAACCCGGAGTGATCAGTCCGGCTGCAATAAAGTAGGCAGCAGAAGAGATATCGCCCGGTACAGCGATTTTCTGGCCGGCCAGGCTTGGGTCTGGCTCGATGGTAGCAGTTGTACCCTCAGATATAATCGTTGCTCCGAAACCGCTCAGCATCAGTTCAGTATGGTTTCTGGATAACTGTGGTTCTGTGACAGAAGTTTTTCCATCTGCATAGAGACCGGCTAAAAGAATACTGGATTTTACCTGTGCGGAAGCAACGGGAGAATCGTAGTGGATTCCATGAAGATTGCCGCCGTGAATGGTAAACGGGGCACAGTTATTCTTGTTTTTGCTGTCAAAAGACGCACCCATCAGAGAGAGCGGTGTCATGATCCGTCCCATAGGGCGTTTCTGGATGGAAGCATCGCCGGTAATGGTGGTGTCAAACGGCTGACCGGCGAGAATACCGGAGATCAGTCTGGTTGTTGTGCCGCTGTTTCCAGCATCCAGAATCTCTGTCGGCGCTGTCAGACCGTGCAGGCCTTTGCCATATATTTTTACGGAGTCTGTATTATTTTCAATCTCAATGCCCAGTTTCCGGAAGCAGGCAATGGTAGAGAGACAGTCGGCTCCCTGCAAGAAGTTCGTTACCTCTGTCATGCCCCGGGAGATTGCGCCGAACATAACGGAGCGGTGGGAGATTGATTTGTCGCCGGGAACTGTAACCGTTCCCTTTAATGCTTTTGTTCTTGTAATTTGCATATGTTAGTTACATCCTTTAAGTAAGTTTTTTGTAAATTGGATAAATATTAGTTATGAAAGATTTTTTTGAACATTTGAGCTATCCATTATTAATTTGAAAATTATGAAAATAAAAATATCGGCAGTGACCAGATTTCATCAGTCCCTGCCGGTAATCATTTTTCGATAATCATCTAAAAACAGAAAACCAATTTATTCATATACAGTATAATGGTATTTCCGTAATAATTCAATTGCCTGTTTGCATGCGGCATAGGTATAAAATTCGATGCTCAACACGCCCTGTTCGTATTCTCTGTTGTGGGTAATACCGATATTTTTGATATTGATATTGTTGGTGGAGAGGATGGTGGCAACGGTTGCGATGCCGCCGGCTTCGTCTGTCAGGTCGCAGAACAAATGGAAGGACTGGCTGATCGGTCCGGAAATGCTTACGGAGAAGGAATCCCGGTAATCTTTGGCGCTTTCAAAGAATGCGTAGATGTCTTTGCCATTGCCCTCTGCGATGGTGTTGCGGATCTCCTGTATGGATGCCACATAAGTGTCCACAAGTTCCAGAATCTGCTGTTTGTTCGCCTGGCAGATGTTTTCCCACATCAGCGGTGAGGAAGAGGAGATACGTGTAATATCTTTAAATCCTCCGGCTGCGATGGTACGCATGGTGCCGTCTGCATTGTCCAGATGTTTGACCAGGTTCACAAGGGTAGCAGATATAACATGAGGAAGATGGCTGACAGAGCCTACCATGAAATCGTGCTCTTTGTAATCCAGTACCATGGTTACTGCATCCAGAGAAGCGGTAAAAGTCTGGAATTCCTGTACTTTTGCTTTCGACGTTTTGGCTGTTGGTGTAATGATGTAGTAAGCATTTTCCAGCATATAGGCAGTAGAATAGGAAAATCCGGTATGTTCCGTTCCGCACATCGGATGTCCGCCGATGAAGTTTTCTTCCATACCCTGTTCGATGATGGCTTCGTGGATGCCGTGTTTTACACTGCCTACATCGGTCAGTAGCAGGTCTGGATTTTGGGCGATCAGTTTTTTCATCGTTGGAAGATATTCCGTATTAATAAGAACCGGTGCACACAGATAGATGTAATCGCAGGATGCGAAGTCATCTGTGATCTCGGAATAACCGGTTGTGATCAGACCGGTTTCCAGTGCCTCTTTTAAGGTATCTTTTGAAGTATCAAAGGCGATCAGCTCGATGCCCGGGTAGATTCTGTGGATTGTTTTTGCCACAGAACCGCCGATATGTCCTAATCCGATAAAACCTATTTTAGATGGAATCATTTAAAACACCCTCCCTGCCAGAATGGTAAATGTACGAAGCTCTTTCATGAACTGCTCAAATTCCGGAATGTTTAAGGACTGTGGTCCGTCGGAAAGTGCACAGGACGGATCTGGATGTACTTCAATGATCAGTCCGTCAGCACCGCAGGCTACCGCTGCTTTGGAAAGTGGCGGGATATAGCTTCTTACGCCGGTGGCATGGCTTGGATCTACGATGACTGGTAAATGGGTTCTTTCTTTTAATACGCAGACCGCACTGAGATCCAGGGTGTTTCTGGTGGCTGTCTCAAAAGTACGGATGCCGCGTTCGCATAAAGTTACCTGCTCGTTGCCGTAGGACATGATGTATTCAGCTGCGTTTAACCATTCATCAATGGTAGCAGACAGTCCACGTTTCAACATAACAGGAAGTCCTGCATGCCCGATTTCTTTTAACAGCTCGAAGTTCTGCATGTTCCGCGCGCCGACCTGGATCATATCCACATAGTTTACGGCAATCTCCAGTGCCTTACAGCTGGTTACTTCGCAGATGGTATCAAGTCCGGTCTCTTCGGATGCCATTTTCATCAGTTTCAGTCCATCTTCGCCGAGTCCCTGGAAAGAATACGGACTGGTACGGGGTTTGAATGCGCCGCCACGGAGCATGGTTGCACCGGCTTTTTTTACGCCTCTTGCAGCAGCAAGGATCTGCTCCTCATTTTCAACGGCACAAGGACCTGCCATAACGGTAAGGTTTTCCGGCCCGATGGATGTGTGCGGAAGTGTTAAAGTAGTCGGTTCCGGATGGAACTTTATGTTTGCGAGCTTATAGCTCTCTGTAATATTTACGATTTTTTCTACGTCTGGCATTGCCTGAATACAGTCTTTATCTAACTTTGTTTTATCCCCAACAACGCCAATGATTGTAACTTCTTTTCCTGCGGACAGGTGGGCATAAAGTCCTTTGCCCTCGATGGTCTGGATGACCTGTTTTACTGAAGCATCGGATGCCAGTGGTTTCATTACTACAATCATGAACGTTTCCTCCTTATTGATATGTATGTCATTTGCAGAATCTGGTATTTTTTTGAGAAAGTGGCTGTTTTAGCCATTTGATAAGTATTCTGCCATGTCGTCTATGATAATGGTTTTTACTAAATATGTCAACACTTTAACGCGAAAAAGTGCATGGCAAAATACTGCCAGAGAAAACAGGTAATTGACAAAAACTTTCAGAAAAATTCGAGAAAATAGTGTTAAAAATGCATAAAAAGCTTGTAATTATTCAAAAAGTTTAGTACAATATACCTAAGATTTTTGAAGGGCATGGAGGTATTTAACTATGAATGTTTACACCACAGACAAGATCCGCAACGTTGTATTACTGGGACATGGGGGTTCCGGAAAGACTACAATGGTAGAAGCAATGGCGTATCTTGCAGGGATTACCAATCGTATGGGGAAAGTTGCTGATGGCAATACCATCAGCGATTATGATAAAGAAGAGATCAAAAGAGGATTTTCTATCAGCACATCTGTCGTACCGATCGAATGGAGAGATGTGAAAATTAATCTTCTGGACACACCGGGATTTTTCGATTTTGTGGGCGAAGTGGAAGAAGCAGCCGCAGCCGCAGATGCAGCGATTATCGTTGTAAACGGTAAAGCCGGTGTAGAAGTTGGCACACAGAAAGCATGGGAGATCTGTGAACGTTATAATCTTCCGAGAATGATCTGGGTTACCAATATGGATGATGACAATGCAAGCTTCCGTCAGGTCGTTGTAGATCTGCAGGAGATGTATGGAAAGAAGATTGCTCCACTGCATTTGCCAATCCGTGAGAATGGTCAGTTCGTCGGATATGTAAATGTCATTCAGATGAAAGCAAAACGCTGGAAAGAAGATGGAACGGTAGATAAGACAGATGTTCCTGATTATTCTTTCGAAAATCTGGAGATTTGCCGGGATGCGCTTCTGGAATCCGTAGCTGAGACCAGTGAAGAATATATGGAACGCTATTTTGCCGGCGATGAATTTTCTGAAAATGAGATTCGTCAGGTATTACATACCAATGTGTGTGATGGTTCCATGGTTCCAATTTCCATGGCTTCCGGCACAATGGCAAAAGGCATCTATACATTATTAGATGATATTGTAAAATATCTGCCAAGCCCGGAGAAAAAAGAGTGTAAAGCGATCAATATCAAATCTAACGAAGTATACGATGCAGATTTCAATTTTGCAAAAGCAAAAAGCGCCTATGTATTTAAGACGATTGTTGATCCGTTTATCGGAAAATATTCTCTGATCAAGGTAACTTCCGGCGTTATCAAGACCGATGATGTTTTATATAATGAAGAGCACGGTATGGATGATAAGATCGGCAAAGTATATGTACTTCGCGGTAACAAACCGGAGGAAGTGCAAGAGCTGCATGCCGGCGATATCGGAGCACTGGCAAAATTAGGAAAAGTGCAGACTACGGATACATTATCTACCAAGGCGACACCGCTTACCTTTATTAAGACTGCCGTATCCCGTCCATATACATACATGAGTTACAAACCGGTAAATAAGGGGGATGTGGACAAAGTATCCCAGGCATTGCAGAAGATGATGCAGGAAGACCTTACCTTAAAGGCTGTCAATGACAGTGAGAACCGTCAGTCATTGCTTTATGGTATCGGCGATCAGCAACTGGATGTGGTGGTAAGTAAATTAAAAGAAAAATATAAAGTAGAGATTACACTGGAAAAACCGAAAGTTGCTTTCCGTGAAACAATCCGTAAGAAAGCAGATGTAGAATACAAATACAAAAAACAGTCTGGCGGACATGGGCAGTATGGTCATGTAAAGATGACATTTGAGCCTTCCGGAAACCTGGAAGAATCCTATGAATTTGACCAGATTGTTGTTGGTGGAGCTGTTCCGAAGAATTACTTCCCGGCAGTAGAAAAAGGTATTCAGGAATCTGTGGAAAAAGGTCCGATGGCTGGATATCCGGTCGTTGGTGTTAAGGCAGTTCTGTATGATGGATCTTATCATCCGGTAGATTCTTCTGAGATGGCATTCAAGATGGCTACGATCCAGGCGTTTAAACAGGGATTCATGGAGGCTTCTCCGGTACTGCTTGAGCCGATTGTATCTTTGAAAGTTGTTGTTCCGGATAAATATACAGGCGATATCATGGGTAACCTGAACAAACGCCGTGGTCGTGTTCTAGGCATGAATCCGATTGAAGGCGGCAAGCAGGAGATCATTGCAGATGTGCCAATGTCAGAACTGTTTGGCTACACCACAGACCTTCGTTCCATGACGGGAGGAAGCGGCGATTACTCTTATGAATTTGCACGTTATGAGCAGGCTCCATCTGATGTACAGGAGCGTGAGATCGCAGCGAGAGCAAATGCATCCGATGCAGTTTAAGCAGATAGAACTATAGAAAAAATAATCCAGACAAACGTATAGAAAATAGCATACATGTATCTTCATATCGGATGCTTTTGCTCGGGTTATGAGTTGAAGCAACGGTAAAAGATATTTCACACACGAACTCCCTTCGCAGAGCAGGATATGTCTCCTTTCCTGTTCGCAAAGGGAGTTCGTTTTTAATGTTAAAGTTTCTGAAAGACCTTTGTGCAATGTGTATATAAATGTAAACTGAGCTGACAGCAAGAACAGGAAATCGTGTTTTTCCCTTCGGTATCATGTTTTTCACGGATGACTGCCCTTGACAATTATCATGGGTGTGATAAAATTCTTATCGTATATGTATTCTTGGTGCAGTGTTTTCAAAATTAGTGTTTGACAATGAAAAAACGATTGTCGGTATCAATTTTGGATACGGAATAGGACAGGTTTTTACAAAAACATGGAAAGTCAGACAAAAAAAGGCAGGCTGACAGTTGATTTTGAAGAGCAGAACCATAATCAGAGCGGATTCAGAATGATGGTTTGATTTATTTTGGATCAGTGGGTACATATTGATAAAGATACTTGTGGTTTTTCACAGTCGGGAAACCATTGAGATATTAGGAGGAATCGTAATTATGGCTATACCATACAATCACAGAGAGATTGAGCAGAAATGGCGTAAGAAATGGGAAGAACATCCTGTCAACGTCAATGATGGAAAAAAACCGAAATATTATTGTCTGGACATGTTCCCGTATCCTTCCGGAAACGGACTGCATGTAGGACATTGGAGAGGATATGTTATTTCTGATGTCTGGAGCAGATATAAAATGCTGCAGGGATATTACCTGATCCATCCGATGGGTTGGGATGCGTTCGGACTTCCGGCAGAGAATTATGCTATCAAAATGGGCGTACATCCTGCAAAATCCACAGCAGATAACATTGCAAATATCAAACGCCAGATCAAAGAAATCGCAGCAATCTACGACTGGGATATGGAAGTAAATACCACAGATCCGAATTTCTACAAATGGACCCAGTGGATCTTCGTAAAAATGTTCAAAGCAGGACTTGCTTACCAGAAAGAGATGCCGATCAACTGGTGTCCTTCCTGTAAGACCGGACTTGCAAACGAAGAAGTTGTAAACGGAAAATGTGAGCGTTGCGGCGCTGATGTAACAAAGAAAAACCTGAACCAGTGGATGTTAAAGATCACTGCATACGCAGACCGTCTGTTAAATGATCTGGACAAACTTGACTGGCCGGAAAAAGTTAAAAAGATGCAGACAGACTGGATTGGCAAAAGCTATGGTGCTGAGGTTCAGTTTAAAGTCGATGGAAGAGACGATGAGATTACTGTCTATACGACCAGACCGGATACTCTTTACGGCGCAACATTTATGGTACTTGCACCGGAGCATGCACTGGCAAAAGAGCTGGCTACCGATGATACCAGACAGGCTGTAGAAGATTATATTTATCAGACTTCTCTGAAATCTTCTGTAGACCGTCTGCAGGATAAAGAAAAAACCGGTGTATTTACCGGATCTTATGCGATCAACCCGATCAATGGCGCAAAAGTGCCGATCTGGCTGTCTGACTATGTACTGGCTGACTATGGTACCGGCGCGATTATGTGTGTACCGGCACATGATGACCGTGACTTTGAGTTTGCTACAAAATTCAATATACCGATCATTCAGGTAATCGCTAAAGATGGCGAAGAAATCAAAAATATGACAGAAGCTTATACCGATGCAAAAGGTGCCATGATCAATTCCGGTAATTGGAATGGTATGGAGTCTTCTGTATTGAAAAAAGAAGCTCCGCACATGATCGAAGAGATGGGCATTGGTAAAGCGACAACCAATTATAAGCTCCGTGACTGGGTATTCTCCCGTCAGCGTTACTGGGGCGAGCCGATCCCGATCGTACACTGCCCGGACTGTGGCGCTGTACCGGTTCCGGAAGAAGAGCTTCCGCTGTTACTGCCGGATGTAGAATCCTATCAGCCGACAGGTACCGGCGAATCTCCGCTGGCCGGCATTGAAGACTGGGTAAATACGACCTGCCCATGCTGTGGAAAACCTGCAAAACGTGAGACTAATACCATGCCACAGTGGGCTGGTTCTTCCTGGTATTTCCTCAGATATGTGGACAGCAAAAATGATAAAGAGCTGGTATCCAGAGAGAAAGCAGACAAATACCTGCCGGTAGATATGTATATCGGTGGTGTAGAGCATGCGGTTCTTCACCTGCTGTATTCCAGATTTTATACAAAATTCCTGTGCGATATCGGCGTGATCGACTTTGATGAGCCGTTCCACAAACTGTTCAACCAGGGTATGATCACTGGTAAGAACGGTATCAAGATGAGTAAATCAAAAGGCAATGTAATCTCCCCTGATGATCTGGTAAGAGATTATGGCTGTGATTCCCTGCGCCTCTATGAACTGTTCGTAGGACCGCCAGAACTGGATTCTGAGTGGGATGACAGAGGAATCGATGGTGTATATCGTTTCATCAACCGTCTCTGGAAACTGGTGCTGGACAACAAAGATGCTGGCGTAAAAGAGAGCAAAGAGCTGTTGAAGATCCGTCATAAAATGATCTATGATATCACAACCCGTCTGGAAAGCTTCAGCCTGAATACTGTTATCTCCGGATTCATGGAGTACACCAACAAACTGACTGATATGGCGAAAAAAGACGGTGTGGATAAAGAGACACTGGAGACACTGGTTGTACTTATGGCACCGTTTGCACCACACATCGCAGAAGAATTGTGGAGTCAGCTTGGACATGAGACCAGCGTATACGAGTGTCGTTGGCCGGAATACGACAAAGATGCAATGGTAGATGACGAGAAAGAAATCGCTGTTCAGATCAACGGTAAGACAAAATGCGTCATCAAAGTATCTGCAGACATCAGCAAAGAAGATGCTCTGGCTGCCGGAAAAGAAGCACTTGGCGATAAACTGTCAGGAAATATCGTTAAAGAGATTTATGTACCGGGCAGAATCATCAACATTGTTGCAAAATAATTGCAGAAATATAAAGCTCTATATCATGTATGATGAATAAACATAGAACATGGAATGAGGGTTGAGTTCCTTTATGCGAACAATGGTTTGAATGAGACCTGCAAGATGTGGGATAGGTTTTATGGAGAGTAGATTGTATATGATATAAAAATAAACGGTTTGTTTAATATCTTGCCGGAACAAAATATCAAGTATATTAAAAAACAGGAGGATCGTCGTTAGAAAGTAATTACTTTCTAACGATGGTATCTCCTGTTTTTTGCAGCTTTTAATAAAAAATCTGACTGGAATTGTGCGTTAAGACATAAGGTTGCCCATGTAACAGGACGCTTCCAAGGTATGCTCCGCTCAGTTTTTTCTGTGAAAAAATCGCAGCATCATATCTGCTTTTTTCTGGTCTGCTTCGGACATGTTACTTTTCAAAAGCTGTATCAGCAATTCGGTTTCATTCGGGGTAAACTGAATGCCTTTCTGCCGTGCCTGCTGCATCATCTGCATAAAAAAGGGCGCCGCCTGTTTGGAATCGGATGGTTTTGTCATTTGATGAAATTCCTGTATGAATCTTAATTTTTCCGGAGCAAGGCTCTGGAAGAGAGGATTGTTAAAAATATCTGAATTCATAAAAAGCCTTTCTATAAATTTGTTTGATGGAATTTAAAGTTAAGTTCTTTGATATAATTACAAAGTATATTTTGAAGAAAGTTTTTAATCGGTAGTATGAATATTAATATTATATGTATTTTGGGGGAATCCGGAATGGATTTCTTACTGTAAATTTTGCCTTATATAGAACATTAGGGGAAAGTAGGGTTATGAATGGAACATCATATCATACCCGGTGGACATATCCAGAAAGTTCAGGATCATGTCAATGTTTTCTGCTTCTTTCTCGGTAAAAAAGCCGCGGATGGCCTGCAGCATTTTTGACAATCGTTCCGTGTCTGATTCGCCTGCACAGGCATGCAGTTCCTGCGATGCATCGTCATCCGGAGTATCAAAGAGGGCAGCTGTTTTCTGCAACTCCATAAATTTAATGAGGATTGCCATATTTTTTTGCTGAGATTCCTGCATATAGGGAATCACTGTTTTTAAAATCTGCAATTCCCGGCTTTCAATCAGTGTATCCAGTAAGGGGCGTGTGGTAGTTTCTTCCATAAAGTGATAACCTGTCTTTTTTATTAAACATATGCATGAACGGGATAAATATGACAAAACATGGGTTCGCTGCATATATTATATAAGTGGAAAACAATATTTTGTGATGCATTATCAGCGATGACAGAATGAACGAAAAAGGTAAGGAGGAAAAGCCATGAAAAGACGCCTGATCCAGGACGAAGACGGAGTTTATATGATAGATGAAGATTGTATCCGACGAAAGGAAGAACAGGAGCGGCAGAAGGAGATGCGCTGGCAGAAGCAGAAGAAAGGGAAGCCGATTGTGCCATTGACCAGACATTATAAAAAAGAAGATTAAAAAAGGGAGCATTTCGCTCCCCTTTTTGTTAGAAACAACCGCCGTTGTTTCCGTTGCCGCAGCAGCACAGCAGCAGAAGGATGATCCAGATGTTGTCACAGCCGCAGCCATTATTGCCGGAGAATGGAGAACCATTATTTCCACCGCAGCAGCACAGTAACAGGATGATCCATAACAGGCTGTTACAGCTGTTATTATCTCCGCAGTCACATCCACAGTTTGTAGCAGCTAAATCACTCATAGTAAAACCTCCGTTTTGCTTTTACAATTACATACTATGCAGTGTGCTTGTCAGTGTTTCTATAAAAGAAAAATATTTTCAGAAAAATATATTTACCATATAAGGATGGGGATGCATAAGGTCAGTAAAACAAGGCTGTTTTAATGTGCGGGAAATATTATAAATGAGAACCGTTTGTATTTGAGAAAGCTGTCAGAATCAGTGGAAACATTCAGTATGCGGGAATTGCCATCTACTTAAAAATGAGTAGGTACGGGGACTTTAACGATAATTGACAGAAGAAATAAAGGGTTTATAATTAGAACCAATGGCGAATAGATAAAATGAGGAGGATATAACGATGGATAAAATTAAAATGACCACACCGTTAGTAGAAATGGATGGAGACGAAATGACCAGAATCCTCTGGACATATATCAAAGATGAACTTTTGATCCCATTTATTGATCTGAAAACAGAATATTATGACCTTGGTCTGGAGCACAGAAATGAAACTGATGATCAGGTTACATTTGATTCTGCAAATGCAACATTAAAATATGGCGTAGCTGTTAAATGTGCAACGATCACACCGAATGCTGCCCGTGTCAAAGAATATGACTTAAAAGAAATGTGGAAGAGCCCGAACGGTACGATCCGTGCGATTCTGGACGGAACCGTATTCCGTGCGCCGATCAAAGTCAAAGGCATTGAGCCATGTGTAAAGAACTGGAAACAGCCGATCACGATCGCACGTCATGCATACGGCGATGTATATAAAGCATCTGAAATGAAGATTCCGGGACCGGGAAAAACAGAGCTTGTTTATACTGCAGAAGATGGTACAGAGACAAGAGAACTGATCCACGACTTTACCGGAGCAGGTATCATCCAGGGACAGCACAATATCTGCAGTTCCATTGAAAGTTTTGCAAGAAGCTGCTTTAATTATGCGCTGGATACAAAACAGACACTGTGGTTTGCTACAAAAGATACCATTTCCAAAAAATATGACCATACATTCAAAGATATCTTCCAGGAAATCTATGATG
>ERZ773103.1471-NODE-1471-length-24940-cov-3.625839_pt1 | contig 24940 bp, 20 predicted proteins | sample MGYA00511118_ERZ773103 | MGnify/ENA primary metagenome ERZ773103 (study PRJEB29015, sample SAMEA2737821) | human gut metagenome | biome: human gut; feature: human-associated habitat; material: faeces | place: China | collected 2012 ... | reverse complement strand
ATTATGGCCCACGATAAAAAGAAGGAACTGATGGTTCAGTTCTGCATTGCCTATAAGGGAATTCTGGAAAAGCATTCTCTGTCTGCAACCAACACCACCGGACGTTTGGTGGCTGAGGCCACCGGGCTTCCCATTACCCTTTATCTCTCCCGTGCTCAGGGCGGGCAGCAGCAGGTTGGTGCCCGAATTGCCTACAACGAAATCGATCTGGTGCTGTTTTTCACCGATCCCGGCTGTAATGACCCGGTTCAGGAGCAAAATCTGCTTCAGATCGAGCGGCTTTGCGATATGCACAATGTTCCCTTTGCCACAAATCTGGCCACTGCGGAAATGCTGACGCTGGGCCTTGCCCGGGGTGACCTTGACTGGCGTGAGGGCAACGGAAAGTCTGCGCCGCTCTACGATTTCTGATTACCGCAAAAGCGCCGGGATTCCGGCGCTTTTCCTTTGGGGGGGCACCATGTACTACGTCTATATACTCGCCTGCGGTGACGGTTCTCTCTACACCGGTATTGCCGCCAACGTTCAGCAGCGGCTCCTGACCCACCAGTCCGGGAAGGGCGCCAAATACACCCGCAGTCACCTTCCGGTCACACTGGTCTATACCGAGCCCCAGCCGGACCGATCCTCGGCCCTGCGTCGGGAGTATGCCATCAAGCAGCTGACCCATCAGCAGAAGCTCCAATTGATCCAACAATCCACAGACCGAAAAAATGCTCCGCAGCTTCCATAACAGGAAACTGCGGAGCGCTTTTTATGTTTCAAAGGGATCAGCCATCGATCTGAAGGATATAGCCACGCTTCCCGGAATACTCCGAAATCACATTTGCTGCATCATTATAGTACCAATAGCCGTTTACGTTGAACATGGCCAGATAATACTCATCGCCGCCGCTGGGCTCACCGGGATACCAGTAGCAATAGTGCATAAGCTCACCATTCATCCAGTAGGCATTGGACCACCATTCATCTACATTGTCCACATAGGCGTCCAGCCATAGGAACACGATCCCGCTGTCCGAAGCAAGCTTGCCACAGAGGTTAAATACCTCTTCGGAATCGGTAATGGCCACATGGCCGCCTCTTGCTGCCGCATCCTCCTGCGCTTCCCACCAGGAGTAGTCGCCAACGATCAGCTCATAGGTACTGCCATTGAGGGTTGCTGTGGTGACCGGTGCCGGAGTTGGAGTGGGGGTAGGAGTGGGGGTAGGCGTCGGTGTGGGAGTCGGTGTGGGAGTCGGTGGGGGAGTCGGGGTAGGCGTAGGAGTGGGGGTCGGCTTGGGGGTCGGCTTGGGGGTTGGGGTCGGCGTAGGAGTCGGCTTGGGGGTAGGTGTGGGAGTCGGGGTCGGCGTTGCCACGACCTCTTCCTTTTCCTGCACCGTTGCAGTTACCGTTGGAGACGGAGAAGGCGGTGCGATCTCCGGGCTGGGGGATGCGTTGACTGCCGCAGTGGGCGAAGGGGACGCCGCTGTCTGCTCGCCCTGCTGAAGGCTGGCCAGACCCGCAATGGCTGCGGAATTGCTGGGATCCAGCTTTTCGAGGACAGTATCGTAGTATTCCTTCGCCTTTACATAGTCGCTCTCCGCCTTGGCCTCATCGCCCAGCTTGAGATATGCGTCCATGGCAGACTTTTTCAGGGTACTCTCATTGAGTGCCTGATAGCCGCGGAGATAAGCGTCTGCGGCCTTTGCCGGCTCCTCATTGCCGTTATAGGCTTCCCCGAGGAGCTCATAGGTCTCCTGGGTTGCATTGCCGTCTGCCACGATCTTTTCCAGCTGAGAAATGGCCTCCTCATAATTCTTCTGATCCACTTCCTGCTGTGCCAAGGTCATTGGGTCGTTGTCCTTTTTGTCGGAGCCAACGATGCCAAGCTTAAACGCCATTACAACGCCTGCGGCGATCACCGCCACCAGCAGTACTGCGGCAACAATCGTTACGATCAAGCCCTTTCTGGGGCCATTGTTATCATCGTTCAAGGGATTTCGGCGAACACCGGGGTTGGATGCGGCCTCCGCCTGCGTACCTCTGCCACGGCTGAACTCCGGCACAGCATCCCGCTCTTCCTCCGGCTGCTCCCAGCCATCGTCGCCGATATCGGAGCCGCTGTCATAATCTCCGGCATTTCCATCCATCTGAGAGACCGGACGGGGCTGCCGCCGTACATCGTCGCTGCCTCCCTGATCCGGGCCGGGATAGAGATTGACATTGGGCGCAACGCCGCCGTCCTGCGGCGCATTGGCCGTCGAATAGGACATGGTGTCGTCCATATTGGCCCCATTCGGTGCGCCGCCTTGGTTCTGAAATCTCTCATATGCTACGAAATCAGAGGATTCAGTGGTAAAAGGCGTTCCGCAGGTAGGGCAAAACTTTGCCGCTACGGATACAGACTGGCCGCACTGGGGGCATATTTTATAAACAGAGGATTCCTCAGCCATACATTTCATTCCTTTCTGCAAATCATTCTCCTTCCATGGCATATAAATCCATGGTATATGGTTCATTATATCATAGTTTTCCTGCTTTGTGTGATAGAACCGTGAATTTTGTCAAAACTTACATGATATTTTCTAAAGAATTTCGGAATATCGATGCAAAACCGAAAAGAAAATTTGTTTTCCTGTAGAAAAACGCCGTCTTTTGGAGTATACTGTAGGAACAGTGGACACCACGCAATGGAGGTTTTCGATGGGAAAACGTTTTTTTATTTCAGCATTTCTAATCATTGTAATCATTGCGCTGATTGCGGTAGGCGCTGCCTTTTTCTTTGATGGCCGCTACAGCACCCTCGCTGCATCTCAGGCCGAGCAATCCGCCGAAGCCACACAAGACATTGATCAAATGGCCGCAGAGGCAGGCGCCGTGCTGGAAGGTCAGGCTGTACCGGATACGTCCCCAGCGGTAATCGCATCCCCTACGCCCTATGCCCCCTCCGACAGCACAGCGCCGGCAGATACCGGCTCCGATGCAGAGGAAGCTGCCCCAGTGGTTTCCGCCGAGCCTGACGCTCCTGCAGAAGACCCCAACACCGTCCGTGCCGAAACCATTTTGTCCGGCATGAGCCTTGAGGATAAGATCTGTCAGATGCTCTTTGTCACCCCCGAAGCGCTGACCGGCTACACCAAAGTCACGCAAAGCGGTGATGTGACCCGTGAAGCCCTGTCCCAGTGGCCGGTGGGCGGCATCATTTATTTCGGCTCCAATCTGGTCACTGTTGACCAGACCACCAGCATGATCTCAGATATCCAATCCTACGCACAAGAGCTTACCGGGCGGCGGCTGTTTATCGGTGTTGACGAAGAAGGCGGAAGTGTAGCCCGGGCCGCAGACGCCCTTGGTACAACGCAGTTTGATGACATGGCCGTCTACGGTGAAGCCGGTGATACGGAGGCCGCTTACAATATTGGCGCAACGCAGGCCAGCGATTTGACCGCATTGGGCTTTAACGTCAATTTCTCCCCTGTGGCAGATGTACTCACCAATGAGGAAAACACCGTGGTAAAGAGCCGCAGCTTTGGCTCTGACCCGGATCTGGTTTCCAGCATGGTCACACAGGTGGTAAAGGGACTCACCGATGGCGGCATGCTCTGTGCGCCCAAGCATTTCCCCGGCCACGGCAGCACCGGCGGCGATACCCACGATGGCTTTGCCGCCTCTGACCGGACCTTGGAGGAACTGGAGGCCTGCGACTTCAAGCCCTTTGAGGCCGCCATCGAAGCCGGAGCACCCATGATCATGGTAGGCCATATGACCATGACCGCCATTGATCCGGACAGCCCCGCCTCCCTCTCCAAGACCATTGTGACGGATCTTCTGCGGAACCAGCTGGGATATAACGGCATTATCATCACCGATGCGCTCAATATGGGCGCCATCTCCCAGAACTATACGGGTGCCGAGTGTGCGGTCAAGGCCATCTCCGCCGGATGCGATATGCTGCTGTGTGTCAGCAACATTTCCTCTGTGGTCAGCGCAGTTTCTGAGGCAGTTGCAGACGGAACGATCCCGGAATCTCAGATCAACGACAGTGTGACTCGTATTTTAACCGCAAAGCTTCAATACGGCATTATTTCGGAATGAATTTCATAGCGGCAAAAAGTGCTGGGCAAAGGCCCAGCACTTTTTTAATTGAAAACAAAAACTTTTTCAAAAAAGTTTGAAAAAGTTGTGACTAACCTCTTTACAAGGGCCATTCTGCGTGCTATAATGCAGACATAAACAATAACAATTATCGTTATCAAGAAAGGAGCTGGTTTGATTCGTGATTCAGCGGTTCAGCAAAAAGCGTCAGGCAATTTATGATTGTCTCCGCAGCACCACTTCTCATCCCACCGCCGATTGGATCTATCACCAACTCCACCCCGACTTCCCCGATCTTAGTCTTGGAACCGTTTATCGGAACCTGAGCCAGTTAAAGAATGCGGGTCTGATCCAGTCGGTGGGCGTAGTGGCCGGACAGGAACGGTTTGACGCAAATATTTCCCCGCATACCCATTTGATCTGCAAGGGCTGCGGTACTGTACGGGATCTATTTGAGATCACACTTCCTGATGAGATCATGCAGGCTGCGCAAGCTGCCAGCGGCTATGTGATCAGCGGCGTCAGTCTCCGGTTCACGGGGCTATGCCCCAAATGTCGAAAAGAATCCATTTCGTAAGTACACCGGGGTTTTCCCCATCACCAATTTACAAACAATTTTATGGAGGTAACAATTATGGCTAAGTATGTTTGCACTGTTTGCGGTTATGTTTACGAGGGCGAGTCCCTGCCCGCTGATTTCAAATGTCCCCTCTGCGGCGTTGGCGCCGACAAGTTCAAGAAGCTCGAGGGCGAGCTGACGCTGGCCGCTGAGCATGAGTACGGCGTATACGACAGCACCGTTAAGAACAACGCCGCTGTTTCCGACGAAGACAAGGCATATATCCTCGAGCAGCTGAAGGCCAACTTCACCGGCGAGTGCTCCGAGGTGGGTATGTATCTGTGCATGGCCCGTATCGCTCATCGTGAGGGCTATCCCGAGATTGGCCTGTACTGGGAGAAGGCCGCATATGAAGAGGCAGAGCACGCCGCAAAGTTTGCCGAGCTGCTGGGCACCGAGCTGGAGCCCAACATGACCGCTTCCACCGAGAAGAATCTGGCTTGGCGTGTGGACTGCGAGTACGGCGCCACCGAGGGCAAGGTGGAGCTGGCTACCGTAGCAAAGAAGAACGGTCTGGATGCAATCCATGATACCGTTCATGAGATGGCTCGTGACGAAGCCCGTCACGGCAAGGCACTGGCTGGCCTGCTCAAGAGATATTTTGGCAAGTAATTTGCCGTAAAACAGGGTATTTTGAAGGGGAAGCGGAAGAAAATCCGCTTCCCCTTCTTTTGTTTTATTCCTGCAAGATTCCTTTCACATTTTGACATTTCGACTTGCATTAGTTCATTTTTTGCAAGTCTTCCATCTTTTTATGCAAAAAAGGTGAAATAAACCATGCACAATTTCTTGTAAACTTCCGCAGATAATGCTATAATGGCAAAGCGTCACGCAAGGAAGCGGAGGCAAGTGCCTGCCTCCGCAAAAAAGAAGGAGAGATTAATTTGAACAAGAAAAAGCTGCCTCTTGCATTCTGGATCTTCGTTGGTCTGTGTGTGGGCATCGTGGCCGGTCTAATCCTGATGGCTGTGCCCAACGGTGCTGATATTGCCGACGGCTACATCAAGCCCTTCGGCACCATCTTCCTGAACCTGCTGAAATTCGTCGTCGTTCCCATCGTGCTGTTCTCCATTGCCGCCGGTGTCATCTCCATGGGAGATATCAAAAAGGTCGGCTCTGTGGGCGGCAAGACCATTGTATACTACATGTGCACCACTGCCTTCGCCATTGCATTGGCTCTGATTCTGGCCAGCGCTGCGCAGGCTCTGCATCTGTTTACTCCGCTGGCCACCTCCGGCCTCGAATATACGCCGCCGGAGAGTCAGAGCATTATGGACACCATCGTTGCCATCTTCCCCTCCAACGCCGTTGCGCCGCTGGTGAATGCCACCATGCTTCAGGTCATTGTCATTGCGCTGTTCATCGGCTTTGGCATCCTGCTGGCCGGTGAGAAGGGCAAGCTGGCCGGAAACGTTGTGGAAAGCTTCAATGAAGTATTTCAGCGGGTCATGGATCTGATCATCAAGCTGTCCCCCATCGGCGTTGCCTGCCTGATCTGCCCGGTGATCGTCACCAATGGCCCCAGCGTGCTGGGCAAGCTGGCCATGGTGCTTCTGGTGGCCTACATTGGCTACATCGTTCACGCCGCACTGGTATATTCCACTACCGTTGCAACACTGGGCAAGGTCTCCCCGCTGGCCTTCTTCAAGGGTATGGCCCCCGCCATTATGATGGCCTTCTCCTCCGCCTCCTCCGTGGGCACCCTGCCCTTTACCATGGAGTGCTCCGAGAATCTGGGCGCAAAGCGTGAGATCTCTTCCTTTGTCCTCCCGCTGGGCGCTACCATCAACATGGACGGCACCGCCATTTATCAGGGCGTCTGCGCCGTGTTTATCGCCGCCTGCTATGGCATCCATCTGGATCTGGGCAATATGATCACCATCATCTTTACCGCTACGCTGGCTTCCATTGGCACCGCCGGTGTCCCTGGCGCCGGCATGGTAATGCTGGCCATGGTGCTTCAGAGCGTCAACATTCCCGTGGAGGGCATTGCGCTGGTTGCCGGTATCGACCGCATCTTCGACATGGGTCGTACCACCGTCAACATCACCGGTGACGCTGCCTGTGCCGTCATCGTCTCCAAGCTGGAAGAGCGCAAGGCCGCACGTCAGGCCAAGAAAGCAAATAACTGATTCTCATATAAAACGCAGCCCCGGAGCACTTCGCTCCGAGGCTGCGCTTTTATTTATCGCCTGCGAAATACCACCGCCGAAATGGCCGAGGCTGCCGGAACCGTCAGCACCACGCCGCCGGTGGAGGCAATGCCCTGTGCCAGCTCCATGGCTGCCGTATCTGTCCGTATGTTATGCCTTTATATTCTGGACGCCGCATCATAGGCCGACCGAGTAGCCCCCCGGACATTCTTCGCCACCACGCAGTCCCCCACCGGCTCAAAGAACAGGCTGAGGCCCCGGAACTGCTCCGCCTGAGCAGCTCTGGCCCGCATGCCTGCCGCCAGCACCACTGTATCCGCCGGGATCAGCGCATGGTTTCCATAGCTGTCAGCCACCTCCATGCCTTCTGTGGTGATTCCGGTACACTTCACGCCGCAGTAATAGGTCACATATTCATTCATATGCTCTACCAGCGCCTGCCGGGGAATCGAATAGTCCTCCTGCGCCACCGCACGGCTCATTTCGACCAGCGTCACGTTTTTATGGAGATACATGGAAAGATACAGGGCCGTCTCACAGCCCACAAGGCCGCCGCCCAGTACCGCAATATTCTCGCCCATCTCCTCCCCCACAAGGCCCTTATGATAGCACTGCTCTGCCGTGATCACATGCTCGCCGTCTACGCCGGGAATGGGCGGGATCACCGCATCTGCACCTACCGCAGCGATGACTGCATCCGGCGCCATGGCCTCCACCATATCCGGTGCTGCCTCAGTAGAAAGCTTTACCGTGACCCCCAGCTTATCCAGCATATGGATCTGATAGTCCATAAAGTTCTCCAGCACCTTCTTAAATTCCACCTGCCGTGAGAAGATCAGCTTGCCGCCCAAGTGATCCTCCTTCTCAAAGAGCGTCACCTGATGTCCCCGCTGCGCCGCCACCATAGCGGCCTCCATCCCGGCCGGGCCGCCGCCGATGACTACTACATTTTTCTTCGACTTGGGCGGCTCCTCCAGCAGCTTGAGGCGGTATTCCCGGCCCACTGTGGGATTCACCGAGCAGGCAAAGGCCGTATTCCGGCCATAGTCCAAACAGTGGAAGCAGCGGATACAGGGGATGATCTCATCCTCTTTCCCATGCAGCGCCTTGTCCGGGGCAAAGGCATCGGATATGGTTCCTCTTGCCATAGCAACCAGATCTGCACCGCCGGTGGCAATGGTCTCCTCCATCAGTGCAGGCTGCTGGAAGGCCCCAAGCGTCAGCACCGGGATGTGGATTTCTCCGCTCTCCTTCACCGCTCTTGCCAGATAGGCGTTGCAGCCCGCAGGCAGGAAGTTGTTTGGATGCATGATATGCTCCGTCTCGCTGTAAAAGCTTCCGCAGGAGATATGGGCAATATCGATCTTGTCCTGCACCAGCTTCAGAAACGCCACACAGTCCTCGGGCGTAAAGCCGCCTTCCGTGAGCTCGCTGCCGGAGATCCGGTACTCGATCAGCAATCTACGCCCCACCCGCTGCCGGATGGCATCCAGAATCATAATCGGGAATTTGGCACGGTTTTCGAGGCTGCCGCCAAACTCGTCCTTCCGGGTATTGAACTTGGGGGAGAGCATCTGGGACAGCACCAGCCCATGGCCTCCATGGATCAGGATCATATCAAAGCCGCAGTCCAACGCTGCCTCTGCCGCATCGGCATAGCTCTCTGCGATCCGTTCCATCACCGGACGGGTCAGCTTGGGATAACGCTTCCCATGGCCGTTGACCGTATAGGATACCAGATTGTTGTTTTCATCATAGCCGTGGTATTCAAAGGCCAGCAGCTCCAGCGAGATTTTTGCCCCATAGTAGTGCACCGCATCGGTGAGCTGCCGCCACATCCGGTGGTTTTTCTGGGGAAAAATGTTCTCATGGGCATGGACATCATCGTTGGGGCGATAGATATCCATGTTCTGGGCAGAGAAGGTGATATTTGCGCTGCCGCCCTTGGCCTTATTGGCATAATAGGCAATGACCGCCTCGTTGGGGTACTCCTCCAATCCGGCCAGCAGATGTGTTCCTGCCGGCGCAGACCAGATACGGTTCTTGAAGGTAACGCCTCCAATGGTAATGGGCGAAAACAGATGGGGATACTTCAGTTCCATAGGACTGCCTCCATTTTTCTTTTTTCTTATCATAGCACACCCGGCGGACAGGGACAAGCCCCGCCCGCCGGAATTAGTTTACATAATTTACAGCAGCATTGCCTTGGAAAATGCATCCCGCATACCACGCTGAATGTTGCCGTCCCGGTTTGCATCACCGATCACAAAGAACTTGGGCACGATCCCTGCAAAGCGCAGTGCCTCGTCCACATTGGGATTCATGCCGCCAGAAATGATCACACTGTCCCCGGATACGGTCTTCTCCTGACCGTCCTGCACATAGGTCACGGTGTTTCCCTCCACCTTGACCGTGGTCGCATTCAGGATGCCCTTGATACCCTCGTATTTCTCCCATGCAGGCGCCATATGGGTTCTGCCGTCAGGCTCCGTCTTGATCCATGCCATGGTGATGTAGTGGAGGTGGCTGGCATCCTTGGCCAGCTCGTCCTGCCGGGTCAGCAGCGTTACATCATGGCCGTTTTCTGCCAGATACATGGCCGTCTCAATGGCCGTCTCACTGCCGCCGATGCAGACCACATGGTGTCCCAGCTCCTGCTCATGGCCGTATACGTCAAGGCAGACCTTGTACTCCGGCTTAACATTGCCCTCGGCATCCCGGAGGCCATCGATCTTCGGCACGTTGGGCGTGGCGCCCGTGGCCGCCAGTACCGCATCAAAGCCGCCGGCACTGAGCTTCTGAGGTGTTGCCTCGGTGTTCATCAGTACTTTAACGCCCACCTGTCCCATCCGGCGGATCAGATATGCCTTAAAGTTCTTCAGCGGCCACTTAAAGCTGGAATAGTCGCTGTGGATCAGCTGTCCGCCCAGATAATCCGTCTTTTCAAACAGGGTCACATCATGGCCCCGCTCTGCCGCCACAATGGCTGCCTTCATACCCACCGGGCCGCCGCCAATGACTGCGACCTTCTTGGGTGCAGTCTCCTGATCCACCATCTTCCCAACCTTATGGGCAATGCCCTGTACCGGGTTCACAGAGCAGAAGGTCATATAGGGCGCCGACATCGTGCCATGGCACTTATTGCACCACAGGCAGGGCACAACATCCTCGCCCCGGCCCTCATAGAGCTTCTTCCCGTATTCTGGATCACACATAAAGGCACGGGCCATGCCGATCATGTCGCACTTGCCCTCTTTAATATAGGTGTTGATCTCATCGGGATCCTGGAAGCCGCCCACAGGCTCCGTAAGGATCTTACATCCTGCCGCCTTAATGGCCTCAGAATAGCGAATGGTCTCATGCTCGCCCTTCTGGAAGGTAAAGCCCGTGGGGTGAGACTTGGTCATATCGCATTCCCGCAGCTGAAGAATGTCTGCCACATCCTCCATGCATTTGGCAAATTCGATGGTATCCTCCAGCGTATAGCCCTTGGCTCCGCCCACATAGCCATTGGGCTGCTCGCCGGCCACGCAGAGCTCCACAATAAAGCTCTTGCCAAAGCGCTTTTTCACTGCCGCCAAGGTCTCATGAAGGAACCGGACCCGATTCTCCATGGGGCCGCCATACTCGTCGGTGCGGAGATTGGGGTACAGCAGCATCTCCACCCGCATGGCAACGCCGTCATAACCAAAATCCTTAAACAGCTGGAGCTTCTGCAGGAAGGTCTCGATGACCTCCGGCATCATCTCCTTGGGCAGCATCTTTACCGGCTTCCCCGCCATGCCCGGAGGGCCAAAGGCTTTACCGTCAAAGGAATAGCCATCGGGATACTTGATATCCGTATTCACCAGCAGCTTGGAGCCATAGAAATGGACGTCATCCGCCATCTGCGTAAAATAGTTGTAGGTACCGGGATCTGTATAGTCAAAGTTCTGCATCCGCTTGGCATCCTCTACCGGTGCGGAGCGCTGGTTGGGATTGGACCACTCTGCCAGCGTAATAATGGCTGCGCCGTTCCGGGCCAGTCCGCCCATAAAGGTCATAAAGCTGTCTGCGGGATAGGTCTCAGGGCCCTGCAGAAAGTGGGGCGACGCATTGGGATACATCGTGCGGTTTTTGATTACAGCGTCCCCGATCCGAATGGGGCTCAGCAGTGCGTCATAGCGGTAGCTCATATAAAATCTCCTTTCTTTTTCAAAAGGCGGAGCGCCGCGGTGCGGCACTCCGCCAAAATTAACTTTACGCCACAGTCATTACGATCTTGCCGGCATAGGTGCCGGGAACGATTGCAGTCTCCTTGCCGTCTACGGTCATGGTGAGGGTATGACCCTCAGCCGCCTCGACCTTTGCGCCCTCAGCAATGGTCAGTCCGCTGAGATAACAGGTCTTGTCTACGATCCACTTGGAAGCGGCATCAAATTCAGCCTTGGTGCCCTTATCCTTCTCCACGGGCTCCAGCGTATCGTCAACCAGACCAATGAGCCACCACTTGCTCTCTTCCGGCTCGCCCTGCGTATGGGCAGCCTTGCCGGTGGAAATGGCGCCGGTCAGGGTGCAGCCCGCAAAGGTCAGAACCATCTCATGATCCTCTGCCTGTGCATTGATGATATCACCATTCAAGTTGCAGCCTGTGAAGTGGACCTCCACCTCGTCATGGGCAGGGCCCATATCCGGCATTGCAGGCATGCCCGCTCCGGGGCCGCCAGGGCCGCCGGGACCACCGGGGCCGCCGGGACCTCCGGGACCACCCGGGCCGCCAGGGCCGCCTGCGGGCATGGGCCCCATATTGGGGTCATCGTTGGGGAATGCCTCCAGAAGCACGCCAATCTTACTGTTCAGCTCGGCATCCGAAATATTCATGGTAACACCACGGCCCTTTACCTGAAGGACGGCACGCTCCGTATTGAAAACAGTCCCCTTATCCACAGTCAGTGTACCCTGACCATTGCCTCCGTGGCACATAACGCCAACCTTTTTGGAATTTACGGTACAGCCGGTAAAGGTTGCGTTGCCCTCCATGCACATGATCACAGGATAGTTCCCCATATTCAGGGTGCAGCCCGTAAACTGATCCAGACAGTTACCGATGGAATAAGCGCCATAGCCGGTGTTTTCAGACTCCAGCAGGCAGTCATTCAGATACAGCCGTGCCTTCTTGGTTGCGTCCGTGGACATGCAGCCCCAGTTTTCGCACTTAATATGGCAGCGGTTATAGGTAGCCGTGGCAGAGTCCACCAGATTGGTGGCACGAACGCGGCCGGTTAGGCCCAGCATCCACGGCACCTTGGTCATTCCGGATACATTGTTGGGCTTCGTGCCGTCCTTTACAAACAGCTCGGAGTCATTGACCTCCAGTGTTGCCTCTTCCCGGCCCACCACGGTAACACGGATGGAACCCACGGAGCTGATCTTTGCCCGGTTGACGGTAACATGAGAGGCGCCTGCGGCAGTGATGCCGGCACCATGGCCCACAAAGTCATTGCCGCCGTTGCCGTTCAGGATCATATTGGCGTCGTTGATGGTAACAACGCTGTTGCCGTCTACATATACGCCGCCGAAGTTATCCGCCTGAGAATCCACCTTCAGGCCGTCTACGGTAGTATCGGTGACCGTACCGGCCAGTACCGCAGCGGCAACCGACTTCTCCGGCACGTACTTGCCGTCAGAGATTACCACCGCATTGGCCATCTCAAAGTGATCGACCTTGCCATGGTTCTCATAGTCTACCTGCACTGCATCGGATACGGTCAATACCACATCGCCGGTATAGGTGCCCGGCTGGATCTGCCGGTTGACACCGTCTACAGTCAGCGTCAGGCATTTGCCTGCGGGCGCGGAAAGGACAGCATCGGGGGCGATGGTCAGAGAAGCCAGCTTCTCTGTTGCCTCAGCCACATAACTGCCGCTAATGGTTTTTTCATTCATAGGAAACTCTCCTTTTGGCGCAAAGCGCCGGGACTCGATCGCATAACGGCCAGCTTTTCCCGTTCCCGCTGGCCCGCTGTATCTGATAAAAAGTATAGATGTCGCAACATCCACTGTCAAGGGATGTAGACAAATGCAACGAAATGGGCAAAATGCGGCGCATTTCTGCGCCGCATTGATTGCCGTGAACCCTCTGATCTTTTTAATTTTCTCAGCCGTCCAGATAATCCAGCAGCTGTGCCTGCCTTGCATGAACCTGATCCACCCCGGACTGCCACATGGCACGGATCTTTTCCAGATTCTTCTCCGTTCTGGAAAAGCCCTCGGTGTTATAGGGGAGGAAGAGGAAAATGTCCCCCTTTTTCTCCAGCTGGAACAGCTCCGCCCGTTCCTCATTGTAGATCTCTGCCCGGCGCTTCAGGGCATCCACAAAATGCGGATATTTCCGGTACATGTGCCCCGCCGCCGCCAGAAGCTTTTCCTGCTTTTTTTCGTAGGCACGCTCCCGGGTTGCCACTACGATCACCTTGTCGCAGCCGGCCTCGATGACCCGGCGATAGGGAATGGGATCCACCACGCCGCCATCCATACACTTTACGCCCTCCGCCTCAATGATGGGGAACAGCATAGGAAGGGCGCAGGTGGCCCGCAGCGCCATAAATTTGTCATCCCGCTTGGGTACCGTCAGATAAGCCGCCCTGCCGGCATCCACATCCGTTACCACGGCCTCTACCGTACCGGAATAGGCCGCAAACGTTTCATAGTCAAAGGGAATAAGCCGGTTTGGGATCTCATCATAGACAAAGTCCAGATTGAAATAACAGTTGTTCAGGGGGTTGAGCATATGACTGGAGCCCATATAGCGGTCATCATTCACATAGTTCTCCAGAATCCTCAGATTTCTCCCCCGCTGCCGGGACAGATAGCTGACGCCATAGGCAATGCCCGCCGATACACCCGTTACATGATCCGCCATTATGTCAAGATCCAGCAGGCCGTCGCAGACGCCTGCGGAAAAAATCGTTCGATTTGCGCCGCCTTCCAGTGCAAGTCCCAGTTTCATATGCTTTGCCGTCCTTTCCTTCGCTGTGTTCCTGCATTTATCTGCATCTATTATATTTATTATACTACCGCTGACACAAAATCGGTAATATTTTTTGTGAGAAGGTATATTCTTCCATTTCTGCGTTCATAATAGCCTCGGAGGTGCAGAAAATGCAAAATGAAAACAACAAAAAACGCTTTGCTGGCAAGGGCTACTACATAGCCCTGATCGCCTGCATCGCAGCAGTCGGAATTTCAGGCTATGTATTTGTACAGACCGCACGGGACTCGGCCATGGAAACCAGCGCAGCAGCGTCTATCTCCCCCGCTGCCAGCGCCGAGGTCTCCGCAGCTCCCAGCGCATCCTCGTCTCCGGCCCCTTCTCAGGCCGCCGACAGCATGGAGGATTCCTATGAATCTGCCATGGGTCAGGAAACCGCAGCATCCAACGTCCAGTGGCCCCTAAGCGGTCAGGTGCTCTCCTCGTTCAGTCGGGACACCCTGACCTACAGTGAAACCATGGCAGACTGGCGTACCCATGAGGGCTTGGACATTGCCGCCGATCCGGGCGCTCCCGTGATGGCCGCCGATGACGGAACCGTCACCGCAGTCTATGACGATGACTATCTGGGAACGGTTGTGGTAGTATCCCACGATGCGGATATCTCCACCCGCTACGCCAGCCTCATGGCGGATCCCGATGTTCAGGTCGGAGATGTTGTTTCCGCCGGTGATGTCATCGGCAGAGTGGGCAATACCGCCCTTCTGGAAACAAAAGAGCCCTCCCATCTGCATTTTGAGGTATTCCAAAACGGAATCCCTGCAGATCCCATGGACTATCTTCCCTCTGCATCCTGAATCCGAAAATGCCGCAGCCCGGGGACCAGCCGGCTGCGGCATTTTCCATAAAAGAGAGAGAAAATGAAAGCCAGTACATTTGTACTGTAGGCTCATCATATCAGTCTTTTTGGTGTGTTCCTTGAACGAAATGTGGCGGATTTGTAAATAAAGTCCCACACGGAACGCGCCTGCTTGCTCCGGCCGTGATTTCTTCCAAAAGTCATTGACACCTCTACGATTTGATGCCATAATAAAAGGAACATTTTGATGGAAAGCGGGTATATCCTCCATGCGAATCTGTATCAAAGTAGGGACTTCTACGCTGGCACATCCCTCCGGGCACCTGAACATCCGTCAGGTAGAAAATCTGTGCAAGGTCATCAGCGATCTGAAAAATGCCGGAAATCAGGTTGTTCTGGTATCCTCCGGCGCCATTGGAATGGGCGTTGGAAAGCTGGGCCTCAAGCAGCGCCCCAGCGATATGCCCACCAAGCAGGCCGCAGCCGCCGTTGGCCAATGTGAGCTGATGTACGTCTACGACAAGGCCTTCGGTGCCTACAACCACACCGTTGCCCAGATTTTGCTGACCGGAGATGATTTTGACCACCCGGAGCGTCTCGGCAAGTTCCGCAACACGCTGTTCCGCCTGTTGGAGCTGGATGCACTGCCCATCATCAACGAAAACGATACCATCGTCACCGATGAGATCAGCATTGGTGACAACGATACACTGGCCGCCCTTGTGGCCGTCAATGCGGGGGCTGAACTGCTGGTTCTGCTCAGCGATATCGACGGTCTCTATACCGCTGACCCGAGGAAGCACCCGGAGGCCCGCCTGATTCATCAGGTACCGGAGATCACACCGGAAATTCTGGCACTGGCCGAAGGGAAGGGTTCCGAACTGGCAACCGGCGGCATGAGCACAAAGCTCTCCGCCGCTCAGATTGCCACGGCACAGGGCTGCGACATGATCATTACCAACGGAAAGAACCCGCAGGTTCTCTATGACATTCTGGACGGCACGCCCGTCGGCACCCGTTTCTTGAAGAAAGGAGCAGCGAAATGACGACACAAGAACTGCTGAGCGCCGCAAAGGCCGGAGTTCCCGTCCTGTCCCGGGCCACGGAAGCCCAGAAAAACAGTGCGCTCCGCTCCATGGCCAACGCCTTGGAAGCCCGGGCCGATGCCATTCTTGCAGCAAACAGGCTGGATCTGGAAGCTGCAAGGGGCCACATCTCCACGGTGATGCTGGATCGGCTGGCCCTGAATCCCCAGCGGATCTCTGACATGGCCGATGGGATCCGTCAGGTGGCCGCACTGCCCGACCCCGTAGGCAAGGTACTCCGCCGGGTCGAGCGTCCCAACGGGCTTATCATTGAAAAAACCGCTGTCCCCATGGGAGTCGTGGCCATCATCTATGAGAGCAGGCCCAACGTCACCTCTGACGCCGCCGCTCTGGCCCTGAAAAGCGGCAATGTCTGTGTGCTCCGAGGCGGCAAGGAGGCATTTCGCTCTGCTTCTGCCATTACAGCCGCCATGCAGGCGGGACTAAATGCCGCAGGGCTTCCCGAAACGCTCATCAATCTGGTAGAGGACACCAGCCGTCAGAGCGCAAAAGAGCTTATGGAGGCTGTAGGCTATATCGATCTGCTGATTCCTCGGGGCGGGGCAGGGCTGATCCGTGCCGTCACCGAAAACGCCAAGGTTCCGTGCATCCAGACCGGTACCGGCATCTGCCACATCTATGTGGATAAATCCGCCGATCCCGCCATGGCGCTCAATATTATCGAAAACGCCAAGACCAGCCGTCCCTCTGTGTGCAATGCAGAGGAGGTCTGCCTTGTGCATCGGGATATCGCAAAAGCCTTTCTTCCCATGCTTCAGCAGCGGTTGGTGGCCCAGCGTACTACCGCAGGAAAGCCCCCGGTGACGCTGATTGCCGATCCGGACGCCAATGCAATTCTAAACGCCACGCCCGCAGGGGTAGAGGATTTCGACACGGAGTTCTTGGACTATGTACTGGCTGTGGGTCTGGTAGACAGCGTCGATGCCGCCATCGAGCATATTGCACAGCATTCCACTGGCCATTCCGAGGCCATCATCACCGAAGACCCCGATGCAGCAGCGCTGTTCTGCCGGTGCGTGGACAGCGCCGCCGTCTATGTCAATGCCTCCACCCGTTTTACCGACGGCGGAGAATTCGGACTGGGCTGTGAAATGGGCATTTCCACGCAAAAGCTCCACGCCAGAGGCCCCATGGGTCTGGAAGAGCTTTGTACCTATAAATACATCATTCACGGAAACGGTCAGATTCGCTGACTTCGTTTCCATAAAAAAAGAGATGCCGCTCATCGCAGCATCTCTTTTTGTTATTTTCCGGGCGGAGGTCCGGGCGGCATCTCCATTTTCTCTTCTCCAAACTGCCAGTCATACCAGCGTTTCAGAAGCACGTAGGACATTCGGGTCCCTACAAACAGGAACACCTCCTGCCGCTGCTCCATGGTCATGGGCTCCGTTTCGCTGTACGCCCAGCGGAGATTCCGTGCCGTCAGCTCCAGAATCGGCTTCACCTTGGGCCAGAACTCCATGATATCCTTATAATCCGGCTGACCCGCAAACATATAATCGTAAAAGCCGGTGAGCACATGCCCCGGGATCACATCGGTAAGCAGCGGGATCAGCAGTTCCCCCCGCTCTGTCTGACTGAGCGGATGGTCTTGGTCAAAGCACTGTTCCAGCACCGGGAATACCTTGCTCTGGAGCGCCTGCACACTGGAATCCATAAATTCCTCATAGGATTTCGGCGGCTGGGCCTCCCAAAGCCATCCCGTAAAATTAGCCAGCATCATGTGGGGGTACATGGTAAAAATTCCTTGGCAATAGGCTTTTTTCTCCGCCGGTGTGGGGTATTTCTCTCCGGAGATATACCCACGGATATCCGGTCCGGTCATTAAAATGTGGCCCCACATATCCTGTGCAATGTAGTCGCGAACGCTTTTCATCCTGCACCTCCTGGGGGTGTATTTTAGTAGCTCCAGGTCTTATCCAGAGATTCAAAAGGCTCCGGCAGTCTGGGAGTCTCCGTGGGGATCCGGGTAGGCTTATAGTCGGTATAGCGGCCGGGCTCATCCTTTTCCACCGTCACCGCTCCGCCCATGGCCGGGGACTTTCCGCGCTTGCCATCGGGATCATCGGGATCCACTTCCTTCTTCTCCTCAGGCGGGGGGCCCATAGGCTTCTTGGGCTCGGTCCAGCAGCCATCGTCTGCACCGCAGACCATGTCCATGCCGATCAGCAGACGCAGGAAGCGCCACTCTCCATCCTCATAGATGAAATCACCGCCGTATTTCTCCCACATCCATGTTACATTGGCCGTTCCATTGACATAATCATGCCGCAGTGCAAAGCCCGGAGTATACCATACGCCCTTGGCGCTCATACCATCGGCAGACACTTCAATGATTGGGGAGGCCAGCGTATGCACCGGCATCTCCGCCAGCGCACGGCCATCAATGTCCTTCAGCGCTTCTTCCATCTCCGGATGTGCCTTGATGATCTTGCTTTTCAGCCATTCTGCGTCTGTATACTTGTTGTCACCGGCGTACATGGGCATCAGCTTATGCATGCCCTGCCAGCGGCCAAAGTTCTGGCTCCAGATGATCTCATCGCCTCTGGTTTTGCTCCAGCAGTTGAGCAATTCCTCACGGTTCTGGTCCGCCGCATGATAATAAGCATGGAGACTCATGAGGTTTTCAATGGCGCCTATCGCTTCGATCCGGTGCGCTCTCAGTTCCAGTTCAGTCATCGCTTATTCCCCCTCCTTCATAAACGGTTCAGGCCCATAGCTGATCTCCGGCGTCCAGGTCTCATAGGGAACCGGAAAATGCGGGTAGCTGCTCCAGCCGTATTTGGACGTATAGAGGCCCGGAATCCGCATGACCCCGTACTGAGACGGGCGCTCCGGCATGGGCCCACGCTCCGGCTCCGAGTAGGGCTGTCCAGCCTGCCAGCTGAAGTCTGTTCCCACGAAGAAATGCCAGATCTTCCATTCCTTGATGAAGTCAATGGCGTAGCGCTCATACATCCACTGGCCGTCCAGCGGCGCATCGTCAGGATCCATGGGGCCGCCATGGCCGCAGATATAGCCCGGGGTATACCACATGGCCTGTGCGGTCTGCCCGTCACCGGCAATCTCGATCAGCGGCGTGGTCAGTGTATGGACCTGTGTCTCGCCGGGCTTCATGCCGTGGCCCACATGGGGCGCCGCATAGAAGCTCCATACCACATCCCGTCCGATCTGGAAGCCGCCGGAGTTGCCCCAGCTCACATTGGGCGCCTTATGGGCCCACAGGGTTTCCATCTCGATATCGTGGCGATTGGCCGCATGATAGAAGGCATGCCGGGCCATGACGTTTTTGATCTGGATCATATCATAGGCACGCTGGATCTTTTCCTCCGGCGTAAATTCCCGAATATTCTTTGCCATGATCTGCACCTCCTTAATAGCTGAACGTGTTGGCAAAGGTGTCATAGGGCTCCGGCAGCCTCGGCGCCACCATGGAGATAAAGTCCTCGCCATAGCCTGTATAATGATGCTCCTTGACCGTAGGCGCCGGGATCTCTACCCCCTCATGGGGATACATGGTATCCTTGCCCCAGTTGCCGCCTACCGGGCACTGAATGTCGGTGAACATAGTCATATGCCAGATCTTCCACGCACCGTCTTCCTTGATAAAGTCCACGGCACAGCGTCCAAAATTCCATGCAGCCTTAGGGCCGGTGGAATAGACCTCCGTGGTGGAGCCATAGACGTACCACATTCCCTTGGCAGTCTGCCCATCAAAGGCCACCTCGATCAGAGGTGTGGTAAAGTTCAGGACCGTGTTGGAGCCCACCGCCCAGATCTCTTCATCGGATTTGCCGCCCAACTCTTCGGGGAACAGCTTCCGCATGACCTCGTTGGCCCAGCGTGTCTGCGCCTCATTGTAGTCTACAAAGAAGCCCTTGACCGCTTCATAGCCCACATACTTCCCCTCATTTAATGTGATCGTTGGCTCATTCTTCGACCAGTTCTCAAACTGACGCTTGTGCTGCTTGTAGCAGTTCAGGAACGTGAATGCCCCCATGATATTCGCAATGGCGGTGGTGTCCTCTACCACATCGGCCATATGAAGAACGGAAAGGGGCGGGTGCTTATACATAGAATCTCCTCCTGTCTTGTGGCTAAAAGTTTTCTGATTTCAGTGTACCCCAGCTCGGTATTTTTCGCAAGTATCACATTCCCACCTGATGGTTCACTTTCTTTCCGGCACGGATTTTCCATGATATATCCCACCGTTTTCCCACCCTTTTCCCACCCTTTTCCCACCCTTTACCGCTGCCGATATTTTCATTTTTCTCTGGACATGGCCGCACAATTCTGTTATACTATGTTCATAAATGTGAAGATTCTGTAACATTTATATTTAGAATGCGTGAATTTTCGCAGTTTATCTATGGAAGGAGAAGAAAACATGAAACATTTGAAACAAACGCTGGCGATGCTGCTGGCCATGGCGCTGATGCTGGCCGCTTTTGCCGGCTGTGGCAGCACTGCCGCATCCTCCGCCGCACAGCCCGCAAGTGAGGCTCCGGCAGAGAACACCGAGCAGGCTGCACCTGAGGCTCCCGCTGCTCCTGCAGCCGATTCCGCTGCGGAGCCTGCCAGCACCCCTGAGGACGCTGCTCCCGCAGAAGAGGACATCCCCGATCTCCAGCTTCCGCTGACCGATGGTGCCACCCTCAGCTACTGGCAGACCAAGCCCGGCGGAGCTGTGGCCAACATGGCGCCCAACGGCTACTTTGACTACCCCCATTTCCAGGAAGCTGCCCGGCTCACCGGCGTAACGCTGGACTTTATCCAGTCCGACTTCATGGTTGCCAACGAGCAGTTCAACCTGATGATCGCCTCTCAGGACTATCCCGATATCTTTGGCAACTTTAACAGTCTGTATTCTGACGGCGATGACAACGGCATTGAAGAAGAGATCATTCTCGCCCTGGAGGATTATGAGGATCTCTTCCCCCACTATCAGAAGTATCGTACCTCCACCAAGTTCCTGGAGACCGCTACCTCCACAGCCGAAGGCCATATCTCCGGCTTCTATGAGCTCATGAGCGACTTTATCGGCCCCTTCTTCGGCATGATGGGCCGTGGTGACTGGATCGAGGCTCTGGGTATGGATGTTCCCGAGACCTATGACGAGCTCCACGAGCTGCTGATGGCCATGAAGAACCAGTACGGCTGCACCACCGCCATCTATCTGGACTCCGCCGCCGTTGGCAACGACAACTTCCTTGCCGCCGGTTACGGCGCTCCCTGCATGCTGGCCACCAACGCCAAGGAGAGCTACTGGATGGTGCAGGACGGCACCGTTATGGACGGTATCACCAACGAGGGCTACAAGGAGTATCTGACCATGCTCCACCAGTGGTATGAAGACGGCCTCATTTCCCGTGACTTTGCCAACGCCCCCGGCGCTATGGATCCCTCCGGCATGAGTGAGATCACCTCCGGCAACTGCGGCGTATTCTTCAACGGCGCACCTATGATGAGCATGTATTCCGCCATGTCCGATGACCCCAACCTGCGTCTTATTGGTCTGCCCGACCCCGTAAAGACCAAGGGCGAGAAGACTCATGTAGACACCACCGAGTATGACTTCGGCGTAGAGCGTATGAGCATCTCCACCAAGTGCTCCGATCCTGAGCTGGCCATCCAGTACTGCGACTTCTGGTTCACCGATCAGGGCATTCAGCTGGCCAACTACGGCGTAGAGGGCCTGTCCTGCGAAGTGGTAGACGGCAAGCCCCAGTTCACCGATACCGTACTGAACAACCCCGATCTGGCTGCCGGTGATGCCATTTCCTTCTACACCGGACGGAACAACACCCCCTCCTGGTCCTCCAACTCCAAGCTGCTGGTTTCCTTCAGCGAGGATGAGGCAGGCGCCTTTGACGTATGGTCTGCAAGCCGTGACAACCGGGATGCCTACCCCTATGTGGCGCAGCTGACCATCGATGAGAACTATGAGATCAGCAAGCTGGCCGCAGACTATGAGTCCTATGCGCTGGAGTGCCGTGACAAGTTCATCACCGGCGATATGGATATCGAAAAGGAATATGATTCCTATGTGGAAAAGGTCCGCACCATGGGTCTGACCCGTGCACTGGAGATCAAGCAGGAGGCTTACGACCGCTACATGGCAGAATAAGCCCCAGAGCATTCCATTTTATGATTAATTGACATGCCACTCCTTTCTTATCCCCCTATACTCGCCCCGGCCACCCATTCGGGTGGTCGGGGTATTTTTATCGCACTCTTGACAAGTCTCTGCATGTCACGTATAATAACTGTATTACAACAGTTAATACAGTTATTCCACACGTTGAGAAACGAGGTGCTTCCATGCTGAGTATCAACTACAAGGACCCCCGCCCAATTTATGAGCAGGTGCGGGACGCCCTGCGGCAGCTCATTCTGTCCGGTGCCATTGCACCCGGGGAAAAGCTCCCCTCTGTGCGGGAACTGGCAGCCTCTTTGGCCATCAATCCCAATACCATCCAGCGCTCCTACCGGGAGCTGGAAAAGCTCGGTCTCGTCAATACCGTGGCCGGTAAGGGAGCCTTTGCTGCCACCGATGGCACTGCGGCGCTTCGCTGGAGGGAGGAGCTAATGGCCACGCTCTCAAGCACTCTGCGGGAGCTAAAGCTTCTGGGTGTTTCAGAAAGTGAGCTTCAGAGCATGGTCTTAGCCGCATTCAGAAAGGAGGACGAAACATGATCGAAGTATCCGAGCTTACAAAATCCTTCGGCACCTTCCAAGCCTTGGACCATGTCAACATCCATGTGGATTCCGGCAGCGTCTACGGCCTTGTTGGCCCCAATGGTGCCGGAAAGTCCACGCTGATCCGTCACCTTACCGGTGTCTACCGCCCCGACAGCGGAAGCATTACGCTGGACGGACAGCCGATCTATAATGACCCCAGCGTAAAATCCAAGATCGTCTGCATCTATGATGATATCTACTACTATATGCACGCCACCACCCGTGACCTTATGCGGCTCTATCGGGGACTTTATCCCGGCTTTGATATGGACCGCTACCGAAAGCTTCGGGAGGTTTTCCCGGAAGTGAAGGAAACGGCGCCCCTTCGCAGTCTTTCCAAGGGTATGCTGAAGCAGAGCGCCTTCTGGCTCTCCATGAGCTGCCGCCCGGAGGTGCTTTTGCTGGATGAGCCAATTGACGGTCTCGACCCGGTCATGCGCCGCCAGATTCTCTCCATTCTCATGGGTGATGTGGCCGAGCATGGTACCACCGTGCTGCTGTCCTCCCACAACCTCCGGGAGCTGGAGGATATCTGTGACCACGTGGGGATCCTGCACCATGGAAAGGTGCTGCTCGAACGCAGCCTTACGGATCTTCAGGACAGCATCTGCAAGATCCAGATTCTCTTTGGGACCACGCCCCCGGCAGAGCTTCCCGGCCTCAAGGTGCTGCACGAATCTGCCGCCGGAAGGCTGAAAACCTATATCATCCGCAGCGCCCCGGATGTGGCGCTTGCCAAGCTTTCGGCCTACGCCCCCCTTTATATAGAGGCGCTGCCGCTGACATTGGAGGAGATCTTTATTTATGAGTTAGGAGGTATGTCCTATGAGGCTCAAAACATCCTGCTTTAACCCCAGCCTTGGAATGAGCAGCCTGCGGCGCTTCTGGCCGCTGCCGGTATGCAGCTTTTTTGCGTTTCTGCTGTCTCTGGTTCTGCCCCTTTACCATTTTCTCCATGCGGAAGACGTAACTGGGCTGTTTCCCTATCAAGACTTTTCCACCCCTGTCACTAAATCAGCGAGCGTCTCGATCTATCTGGGCAACCTTTTTTTACTTCAGACCCTGCTGGTGGCAGCCGGGGCACTGGTGGCAGCCCTGCTGCTGTTCCATCACCTCCATGGCAAGAAGGAGATCCAGTTTTATCTGAGCTTTCCCATGCGCCGCAGCGGCCTGTATTGCACCGCAATGTTTTCAGGGCTTTTGATGATTTTACTGCCCATGGCAATTTGCTATGGACTCGCAGCCGGTATATGCTTGTACTTTCATGTGGGACTCCATGCCATTATGCGGCTATTTGCCGCATTCTGCCTGATTCTGCTGCTGTTTTACGGCATGTCTGTGCTCGCCTGCCTGATGGCCGGTCAGAGCTTCGGCGCATTTCTCCTGTATGCAGGAATGCACGGTGCCGCCCTGGTGATCTGGATGGGTCTTTCCAAAGTAGTCGAGTGCTTCGTGATCGGTTTTTCCTCCACGCTGGATCCGCCCCAATGGCTGATTTGGCTGATCCCACTGGTACACCTGTTTTCCGTCAACACGCTGGACACACAGAATGATATTCAGCTGTTCATCCCCCTGATCTATGGTCTGACCGGTGTGATCCTGCTGGTGCTTTCCGGAGTGCTCTATCAGATCCGTCGGGCCGAAACCGCCGGAGAAATGCTGTCCTTCTCCTTTGTGAAGGTTCTGAGCAAAATACTTGCATCGCTGGCCGTGGGCCTTGGGGGCTTTGCTCTGCTCCGGCTGATCGCCTTTCCGGATCAGGCCCTCCCCTTCGGCCTTCTGATGCTGCTGGTACTGGTGCTGATCGCCATTGGCTGGATCGCCGCAGAGATGGTGATTCAGAAATCCTTCCGGATCTTCCATTCCCGTTCTGTTCTGCTGGGCGGTGCACTGCTGGTGGTCGCAGCCGCCTTGATGCTGGGTGCCAAAGCGGATGCCTTCGGATACATCCATCGCACACCGGATTTCAGCAGCGTGGAGTCCGCCAGCCTTTCACTCGCCCACGGGCAGGGCTTTAATTATACGGAGGTTTCCCCCACTGATGCCCTTGCCATTCACCGCACCGTGCTGGAGCATACAGAGGAGCTTATTCCATCCTCCAGTGCGCCAACCTGCGTTCAGCTCTCTGTCAGCTACGGCCTGCAGGACGGCAGTACCATGGAGCGCACCTATTCCTTTGAGGAAGCAGCACTGCCTGAGCTGGTGCAGGCCGCCCTTGCGGTTCTGGATCAGCCGGAGAACGTCATGGGCGACATATTCAGAGGCTGGACCACCACTCCCACCACCGATACATTTTTCGCCGGCACCGTATATTCCTACATCGATGGCAGCGCAAGCTATTTTACAAGGGGCATCAGCGACACCTCTGAGCTTTCTGCGCAGGAAGCCCTTACCCTGTACGCCGCTGTACGCAAG